>Ga0182016_10000530_pt1 | contig 47757 bp, 44 predicted proteins | sample 712S2MmetaG_FD_120491 | JGI IMG/M metagenome (GOLD analysis project Ga0182016, IMG submission 120491) | Permafrost microbial communities from Stordalen Mire, Sweden - 712S2M metaG | ecosystem: Environmental > Terrestrial > Soil > Wetlands > Permafrost | place: Sweden: Stordalen | collected...
CGCAACAAGGAGAGTATAAAGAATTGGCACAGTATATTTGCGTTATTCTTGCTAATTTGATCGATCCTTTATGCCAGGAAGAGTGGGAAAATTTGCCTATCGATCTGCAGGAATTGGCATGTATTGCTCTCACTACTACCGACAACAAAATTATCATTTTACCGGAAGCAATAGCGTTCCAATCACCGGTATTAAAAGCAATGTTTACCGGCTCATTTAAAGAAGCACACGAAAAAATTGCGCCGGTTGATTTTGATGCAGAGACCGTGCAGGTAATTAAAAAGCTGCTCTATTTTATGTATGAAAACCCTGAACAGATAAAAGTGTTTAAAAACATGTTTCAAACTGCTTTAGAGAAACAAAAATCTACCCATTTAACTGATGCTCTTAAGGCTTTTTTTGATAGCGTTAAAACAATTCCCCATGATGCGCTGATGCTTGCCCATGCATGGGATATCCCAAACCAAGAGATGCTCGGCATGTATATGTTTGATCAGGCCCGCAAAGAACCGGGCATGCTCAAAGCATTGTTTGAAAGTTTACCAACAGATTGCTATAGCATGTTTATGCCCAAACTAATTGAAACACCACATGCTGAAATAATTACCATACAGTTGCAAGAGCTTACTGAATATATTGCTAAACAAAGAAAGGGCGATACTCTTGTTGGAACTATTCTTGCAAATTTACCCAACTTAGAAAAATACCTGGAAATCTATGCCAAATTTATCAGTGACAATCTCATCCAAATAGTCAAACTGCACCCTCATTTTAGCGCATTCATCGATCAAGAAAGCATGAAATTAATCCACAAGCCACTGCGAGAGCATTTAGAAAAAATTATTGTAAAAAATACTACAATGCAAATTGATTATGATCATGCCTTTACCATCTTGAGCCATGGTGATGAGCTATTGATAGTTGATGGTTATAAAAATATCATTATCTTTGTCAATCCGAAAACAAAAGAAACACGAAAGCTTACTCTCGATTGCAAGCAACCAACCATGACTGCTTTGGTTATTAAGAATCAATTTGTCGCTATCCATGATGATGATATGGTCCGCGTTTATAATCTTGCATCCGGGAAATGTATCCAAGAAGATTATCATGCCAATGCACAACAATTATTGCCATTTGACGATGATCGTTTTATCTCTTTGAGCACTACTGAAATAAAAATCTGGAACAATAAAACCGATAGTTATCGCTGCATTCCATTAGAAAGCAGCGTTAAAAGTAGTAAAGCAGCGCTCCTCAATGAGACAACGCTGGTAGCAACCGACAATGATAAGTATGTTGCGTTATGGGATCTGCGCACTGGCAAGAAAATTAAGAGATTACCACTACAAGGAGCCTATGGTGTTGCAGTATTGAACGATCGCTTTATCATTGCTGCAAACGATTATCCCTATAATAATATTTTAGCGGCTGATATTAAAATTTTTGATACTAAAACCGATTCGGAGTGCTATTCTAAATCAACTAGAAATAGTTTTAGCGTCGATAGCGATATGCTAATTTTAGAAGGTTTCGAGCTGGGGCCAACAAAATCGGTTTGCATAAACGCTCAAGCAGGATCATTGCACAAGACACATTTTACTATGGATGATCGAGCGGAAATCCGCTTTTTTATCAAAAAAGTAGGCGACCGCTATTACACCGGCACTCTTGCTGATGCCCCTCTTGGACAAATAAACATTTCTTTATTTCCGCATCTTTTAAGCGTGAGCGAGTTAATAAATGATATATGCGCTGAAAATGAGAAAAAATAAAAATTTTAACCTAAAACATTTTCTGCAATTAGCAGCTCTTTTAACCGCTCGGCCTGAATATCAGGATCGCCAAATTGGTGCGTAAAATGAATCAATTTTATGTTGTATTTTTTGCAATGAGCGATTGTTGCCGCATCTACATATTTCTTAGACACTGCAAACGATTCAGCAAAGCCGGGATTGGCATCCCAATCGCGACCCCGGGCCTGTAAAAATTGTTTCCAATCTTGCAGGCTACTATCAAAGAGGACCACGCAATCCGCATCCGGTAGATTATCTTCATCCAACTCATACATTTGCCTTAAAAGCGGCAAATAAGGATCATTGGCCGGCACAAGCCATTCCATGCCGGGCTTATCAATATAATAGCCAACCGTTTTTAAAAAATAGGTATCAATACACACTGTCTTACCTGCATTACGCAGTTTATTTGCATCAACGTATAAGGGTATCCAGAATTGCCGCATGGCCAGCATCGCGGTAGATGCATAATATTCATACCACTTGCGCACCACCAGCGGCCACTCAGATTCTTCCGGCTCGGCTAAACATTCGGCATTAATTTTTTTTGAAAGTAATCGAGCCATTGTTGATTTACCGCTACATGAATGACCAGAGAAAACAATTATTTTGCCCGCGTTTGCACTGAGCGGGCGGCACGCAATAAGGATTAGTGGTATTAAAATTTTTTTAAGGCGATTTTTTGTCATCGCAGACTCCGTGAATAACTTTAAGCATTTTTAACCATGTGGGGGTAGTGGTGAAACCACCCCCACGCCCCCGTTCACCAATGTTCCATTGGATTCCCCGTGCGGTAAACTCACCGGCTCATCTCCCTACGGGAGCTGCACCGGTTCATACATATACCGCAATCAGATTTAACAATGGTTCGGACATTTTTAACATCTGACAACTCCGGTTTCTATTACACTTTTTATCCCAGGGTGGAATTTAATCAAACTCAGGTCCAACCCTAAGATTGAAAAAATTAGATTTACCAGCATTTCATTATAGTTTCTCCTTTTGTGGCTTTGCATAGAAAATGGCGCTCTTTCATTGGTACCAGCCCCCGCTTCCGTCTCTTGAATTTTGGTCAAAAGAAGAGCGGTCGCTGAGGCATTTAAGTGGGCATGTATTTTTTCTTTACTGCGGACTTGGAAGTCAGTAAGCCCAACAAATTGTTTTCCATCACGAAAGATGAACTCAATCTGAAAGCGTGAGCTATAGGTAACATGGATCTCCTGAGCGCTCAAAGTCAAATCGGTAGAGAACATGAGTACCAGGCCTTGCTTATTTTTACGCGTACGCACTAGACAAGCAACCTTAACCGTACACTTGAGATTTACACTATAAAAAGTTCCTTCATATAAATCATCTCCATCCTCAGTTGCGCATACAAAAGAGTAACTTTTCAAATCTTTCACATCAACTTTATCTCCATATTTTTTTGGCCGACCTCTTCCTCCTTTTTTCTCAAAATTGAGGAACCGCAAATTAGCATCGCAACGCAACTTGCTTACTACGTGATAGCCGCATTTGCGAGCCATAGTGACAAACTTTTTGTTGGCAAAGTACGCATCAACAATGAGTAGCTTAATACTCAGAGGCAAGCCATGCAATTTCATCTTATTGAGCTGCTGTTCTGCGCAGTCAACATAAAAATCCATTCGATTTGCTTCAGAAGCTCCAATCAACTTTTTGATTTCATCTTTTGGTGGTGTTTGGATCACCACGAGGGGATAAGCCGTATTTTTCTTAATATCGATAAGCGCGAATCCATTTCCTTCAAGACCCTTTTCAGACTTGCCGCTGGAGCCATTCCAAAATGATTCCAGGCCATAGGTTTTCTTGCCAGACTTTTTTATAAAAAACGGATCATAAGCTATTCCATAATGCCCATTTTCATCGATAATTTTGTTCACTGTCAAGCAATTGAATTGCAAGTAATCAAATGGCTTTTCAAAATTCCGAGAGAACGTTTTTTCGTCATAAGATGCATATCGCGCCATGTTACGAAAATTCATTCTTCCCCCCATCGATAATATCGTGCCAAGCATGCTTTCGATAAATTTTTTCTGAGGCTTATAAATTCCTGTCATTTTTTCTAAAATTTCCTGTATAATTTTCATTGCCGCATTTCAATCTTTTTTTAGAGGAAGTTTGATTGACTCCACTAATTATGGGTATGCGGTTTAAATTTTCAAGTTACTTTCAAAAAACTGTCCGAACTATTGATTTAACGTTTTATCCATTATTGTTCGTAGAGCCCGCAACGATCCCCTCGACTTCGCTCGGGACTAAAGGCAAGCCGGGCGCAAAAGCGCCCGAGCGGGCTCAGTTATTTTTTCTCATAAACATTTTGTTTCTAACTTAGTAACCTACAAACATATAAGTAAATTCAGACAAGTGCCACTGAGCGATTGGAGCGCAAAGCGCGAGGTCGCGAATTGGCACGAAATGAGGGATCCAAAGGCGCAGCCTTGGTCTGGGGATTCCAAAGGGTGTTCAGATTTAACACCCTTTGGCCACCGCCCGGAGGGCGATTAATAAATATTCCTGCCGCCATCTCGAAGAGAATAAAACTTTACTTATGAATCGCAACAATTATTTAGGAAATTGAAAAATCAATTTCATCCCATTTTTTTGTTGCACAGCATTAACACTCTTCTCAATCTCTCTAAACAATGCAGCCTGTTGCTCAGCAACCTGAATCTGCAATTCTTGATGTCTTAAGATGCGCTTTGATCCGTGCAAGATCAACTTCCGGCATCACCGCCAAATCCAAATGAGCCAATAATTTATTCCACTGATAGTTGAGCCATGATGCATTTCTTTTACCCCAGCCAACCTGCTTTTCACGCGCCGATATCAAACCTTCGGCCCCAATTTTATCAACAGAATCAAGCTCATGTTTTAAATAGGTTTGTATTCTATTTCGTTCATTCATCCCATAAGCAATGCCATTAATCGCGGCACATCCGCCAATAATTGCCGCAGCCTTTGAAAAAATGACATCTTTTACCAGCGGCCAGGCCCATTGCGCGTGTTCCATCAACTGATTGCGATAGAGCGCAAGCAACGCGAGACCAGAAATACCAATGCTCACTTTTTTGAGCATGTTCAATTTCTTATCTTTGGGCCATTCGAGTTCCGGATAATAATTATCGGCAATTTCTGCTAAGCGAATAGCAATATAGGACGCTTGCTCTTTCTCAGTTAAATAGATAAAGAAGTTGGGCCGTAAAATCACAATATTTTTGCCCACTTTTTGCACAAAAACATTTATTCGGCGCCACGGCTTAGAAATTGCAGTGTAAAAATGAATCTCTTTTTCATCAAGTCCATACTTTTTTATTGCATCCTTGTATGCCTGTGGCAATTCTCCCTCTAATGGCATCACCTCATCATACTCATCATGAAGAATCACTTCATGCGCTTTCATGGTGCGGTATTTTTCAGTCGCGTCAACCGGTTTTTGGTCCTTTTCATCAGCAATTATTGATACGGTGGTTATGATGAGTGCGCTGAGCAAAAGAGTACGTTTCATTTTTTCCCTTTCAATTTTTTAAAAAATTTTGTTTCTAGCCCATCAGTATACTAATCTCTCTTTTGCTGCACAATCTTTAAGTGACGTATTTCTCATAGCAATCACAACTTGAAATATGCTAGCTTGGGGGAAAATAATAAAAGGAGCTTTCCATGCCAACTAATAATCATCATTTTAAATCGCTGCAATTAATTATGAAAATTGTGCCGTTTATGTGGATGGGCGGCTGGCAGATGCGCATCCGCGTTATCGCATCGCTCCTTTTTACCGCGATTATGATTTTGCTAAACATTTCTCTGCCGCTCTATTTTAGAAGTATTGTCAATGCACTTTCAGCATGCGTGCCGCAACCAATGCCACTCATTTCTTACATTTTAATTGGCTACGGCTTGTTATGGATGATCAGCCAGATTATTTTGCAAGTCCGGGCAATTGTGCTGTATCGATGCCTGGAGCGGAGCATGCGGCTCTTGGCCCTCCGCATTTTTGATCATTTAATGAGGTTATCAATTCGATTTCACCTTGATCGCAAAACCGGAGCAATCACCACCGCCATTGAGCGTGCCCAAGATGGCATGGATCATATTTTCTGGGGCATATTTTTGTTTATGATCAACACGGTTATAGAAATGGTTTTGGTAATTATTGTGCTCACCTACTTATACGGCTTTTTATACAGCGGTGCACTCTTGTTGGTGATGATCTGTTATTTGCTCTTCACCGGTTTTGGATTGCAAAAATCTATCGCCGTGCAAGAAGACTATAACGATAAGCGGCAACAAGCGGGAGCGCGCTTGGTGGATACGCTCTTAAACGTTGAAACGGTAAAATATTTTGGCAATGAACAGTATGAACACAAAGAATGTGATGATATCTTGCAAGAGCAAGAAGATGCGGGCGTTATCAAATATAAGTATGATAGCTGGTTACAAATAGGCCAAAATATTATCATCGGCCTGGGCCTAATCTTTTTGACCTGGATGGCGGGCAACGCGGTAATGAAGGGCACCATGAAGGTGGGCGATTTTATTTTGATCAACGGCTATCTTTTGCAATTTATTTATCCGCTCAATCATTTTGGGTATATTATCCGTTCGGTGCGCAAAGGGCTCAACGATGTGGCCTCCGCCATGAATTTACTCACCTTAAAACCGGAGATTAAGGATGCTCCCGATGCCCGGGCGCTACATATAAAAGATGCAGAAATTGTGTTTGATCAGGTGCAATTTAACTATGATAAACGGCGCCCCATTTTAAAAGGTATTTCATTCACCGTGCCTGCAGGCAAACGAGTTGCCATTGTTGGCGCAACCGGCTCGGGCAAATCGACCATCGCGCGTCTGCTCTATCGCTTTTATGATGTCACGGGCGGCCGCATTTTGATCAACGGCCACGATATTCGCACCATCAAACAGACTGATTTGCACAAGGCGATCGGTATCGTGCCGCAAGACGCGGTGCTTTTTAACAATACACTTTATTATAATATCGCTTATGGCAATCCACATGCCAGCCAGCAAGAGGTGGAACATGCGCTACACATGGCACATTTGGATGCATTTATTAAACGGTTACCCGATGGCTACCATACAGAAGTGGGCGAACGGGGCCTCAAAGTTTCGGGTGGTGAAAAACAGCGTATCGCTATTGCGCGCGTACTGCTCAAAAAACCGGCCATTTATATTTTTGATGAAGCAACTTCTGCGCTGGATACTCACACTGAACGCGAAATTCAAAATAATCTTGAAGAGATTTCCGTGGGTGCAACCACCGTTACCATCGCGCATCGATTATCCACGGTGATTAATGCTGACACTATTATTGTTCTTGATCATGGCCTCATTGCCGAGCACGGAACGCATGCCGAACTATTGGCAAAAAATGGGTTGTATGCGCAGTTGTGGCACCAGCAAATGCAGGAGTCATAATCTATGTGGTGGTATTCTTGAAAATGCCCCCACAACCGCGCAGGGGCTAAGAAAAGAATTATATTATTAAAGCCAATCATTGAGAACCATTCATAAATAAATTATTATTGGTAACAACATCATAATGAGAAAATTATTATCCGTTCATCTCGAACGAACATATGCGAGTCGAGAGAATCAGTCGGGGAGATTATGGACCTAGTGATCCAGCAAAAAAAGTCAGCGCTTCAACAAGCGGGCATGCATGCCGGCCTGCTCAATGCCATCGGCAACACGCCACTTATCAGAATTCCTTTTGATTGTCCGGGAAACATTTACGCAAAATTAGAATATTTAAATCCGAGCGGATCAATGAAGGATCGTTCAGCATTATTTATGATTGAAGAAGCGGAACGCACCGGCACACTCAAACCCGGGGGTACTATTATTGAAGCATCATCGGGCAATCAAGGCGCGGCAACGGCAATGATCGGCGCAATAAAAGGATATACTGTTATTGTCACTGTCTCGGAAAAAATTAGCCAAGAAAAATTTCAAACCATTAAGGCATATGGTGCTCAGGTAATTATGTGTCCGGCAACTTCCTTCATCGAAGATCCACAAAGTTATCACAGCCAAGCGGTTGCTATTTTACAAAAAACACCCAACGCCGTGATGCTCAATCAATATTTTAACGTGCAAAACGCCCATGCACATTACCGCTCATTAGCACCTGAAGTATGGAACCAAACACAGGGACTGGTCACCCATTATTTTGCTGCAGCGGGCACGGGCGGCACCATAAGTGGTGTGGGCAAATATTTAAAAGAAAAAAATCCGGCTATCAAAGTACATGCAATCGATTCCGATACCTCATGGCGCTCAACAAATGGCAATCCAAAACCGTATAAAGTGGAAGGAATGGGCATCGATTTTGAAACACCGGTACTCAACAAAGCAGTCATAGATGATTATATTCCCGTATCGGATGACAATGCGCTGGCAATGCTTAAAATAATGGCGTCAAAATATGGGCTGCTTATCGGGCCAAGTAGCGGCGCGGTTGCGTATGCCGCCTATGAATATGCCAAACAACATTTTACGCATGATGATCTGGGCTTAATTATTTTTGGCGATTCAGGACGCGCCTATTTGACAAAGAATTTTTATTAATTCTTTAAATAATGCTCAAGCAATTCAATAGATACAGGCGCCGGTTTAATACCGTATCCAACGGCCGGTGCGGCAATATCCTGCGAAACAGACGCGGCTCGCTCCAAGGGATGAGTGCCCATTTTTATTGGCTCCCAGCCATCAATTCTTTGCAACAATGCATATTCTTCTGCAATGTGTGTGCCACCGGCAAAGGCAACAATCATATCTTTATCGGGCACTTTTATAACACCATCAACTAATTTAAAACCGATTAAAACACCGTCAAAGGTTAATAAATTTTTTACAATATCAAGCCGCTGCATCGGCGAAGAAAACGCACTCAAATAATCAGCAATGCTTTTATTCTGATACCGCATGAGATCCATTTTTTTCATGTTTTCGGCAATTTCTTGAAATTTTTGAGATAAAAGATTTTTAAAGAGCGGATTATCATTGCTGAGCATTAATTCAGAATAAGTTTGTTCAATTTCTTGCATCAAGTGAGAAATCATCATCCGCTTGGTTGAAGGGAAAAGAAAGGGATCGGCCGCAATATTATTTATTACCGGCCCCAGTGCCACCACCCGGCAGTAGCGATATTCAACATTTTGTACCGGCACACCGTGTTCTTTGCAAAAGGAAGCAAGGCCGGCTAAAATTCCCACACTGGAATTGATATAAAATGAGCCGCAACCCAAACGGCCCTCATCATTGGGGGAGCTTAAATCTTCCACTTGCACATGAAAAGTATCACGGGCGCGTTGGGGCAATAATTCTTCTATTTTTCTGCGCTGCGCAAAATTAGCTTTGTGCGTTTTATCATGAAAATCACAAAAACCTACCCAATAACGATATCGCTGACGCTCCGGGTTCCATTTGCGCAGGGTATACACGTCTTTGTCTTTATACAAATAGCCGTAGCCCGGCAGTGCTACAAGTAGATAAAATAAGGCTCCTACTACGTTCTTCATCTCCCCCCTCTTGATCTTCTTACTATCATTTTATTGCAAATTGCAATTTTTAAGCAAGGGTAGTCTTCTTAAACTACTAAAAAAAGGGGATTTTAGGGAGTTTTATGACGCGGATTATCCGCTAAAAAACAATTATCTAAATCTTATAACTCTCAATAACAGTATATTCGCTACCGGGCAGTGATTTATACAATGAAAGAGTTGAAACGGTAAATGTCTCTTTTAACTGCGCTCGTCCGCCAATAGGTGCGGGTAATTGCTCAAGAAATCGCTGTGTTTCATAATCGCTTTTTAAGGTCGGGGGAATACGGCCAATGGTAACATGCAGATCAAAGTTTTCATGCGGCCCTTCGGGATTAATGCCATATTCTTTAAATACTCTCAATACCGTTGATAATAACTCATTAACCAAAGCATTATCCACCAGTTTTAGCGCGACGGCATTCTTGCCCATTACGGCAACACCCGGATAAATCATAAACCCGGCAATGCCATTGGTTAATCCTCTTTTGTGCTGATTAATAAATTCTTGTGTGGCTCTTTTAAGAGCAATTTTTACTTGTCCCGTTTGTTCATCATTCAATGATCCTAAAAATAGGATAGTTGCATGTAATTTAGTAACGGGACGAAAACCGGGCACCGCTTGGCTGATGAGCAATTGAGAATTGGCAAATTGGATCGGTTCATTTTGATCATTGACTCCTGGTATATCCAGCGCGATAAATAGCATACGGTAACTCCAACGTTATTTTTTATTATCTTGCTTTATTTTATCCTTCTCATAGCGTCTGAGCAAATTGGCACATTTTAATCTGCACAATAGTGATGCATCTTTTGTGCCAATGATAAGAGCACCGGCCAACATTGAACTTCTATCAGTAGGATCTGTTACAATGGTAAAATCCGTCGTAAAGACAAAATTTTCATTTTCAATGCATGTTATTTCTTTGTCGGATAAGGCATATAAATTGCTTTTTTTATGAGCAGTCATTCGATAAATAATTCCTTCACCGTTCCACTTATAGATAACAATCGGCATAAGGTGAGCCACTTGAAACGGAAATTCTAGAAGTGGTGCTTCTGTTGTGGTACCACAACGCTCAAGCAACTGCTGGTCAGTAAAATCCATAGCATCACTCATTTCAATTAGAAAAAACACCACCGCGATACTAATTCTTTTGTAAACCATGGTAACCGTTTACAAGCTACAGGGACTAAAACCAGCTTTACACTAGCAGCCGTTGGCCCACTTTAGCAATAGTCGGGATATTTCATTATTTACTTGTATCATCCAGATTTGATAAACTTGTTTTACTAACCTTTGGAGTATCCTATGATTGATGCAAAGATGATGGAAGAAATAAAAAAACGGCTCATTGAGACGTTTAATCCTGTTGAGATATATATCTTTGGATCTTATGCACGCGGCACCGCAGATGAGGAAAGTGATCTTGATCTGCTTATCGTTGTAGATAAATGTGAGCCTAAAAATCTGTTTAAAGCTATGTCTGAAGGTCATAGAGCATTGTTAGGCTTAGATATTTCAAAAGATATTCTAGTCTTAGGTAAAGCAGAATTTGATATTGCTTCGGAAGATAAAACCCGAGTTTTTTATTCTATAAAACGCAAAGGCAAAAAAATCTATGCTCGAGCATGAAACATGGCTCCTATGGGCTGAAAATGATCTTATAATTGCATCAATTCTTATCAACCATCCTGAAGTTACAGTCTCAGGAGTTTTCTATCACTGCCAACAATGCATTGAAAAAGCCTTAAAAGCATATTTATCATTTAAAAAACAAGCAAAACCAAAAACTCATGATTTAATAAAACTAATGAGACTCTGCACTCAGTTTGATGAAGCATTTTTCACATTAAACTCAATCTCTTTAGATCTTGATCCCCCATATAAGCTACAGCCGCTATCCTGATTCAACATATATTATGCCCGACCTCACAACCGCAAAAATCACTTTACAACAAACTAAAGAAGCATTTGATTTTATAAAAAGTAAAATGCAGTAGTTTGTCGAAAATTAGCTTGATCCAGCCTTCGCCAAAACAATGTCGCAACTTAAGCATTTTATATTATTGTATCTTTGCCCCTGCGGCAGGCTATAAAACGCGGGAATGTTTTCGCAAACACTCCCGCACCCACGTGCGCCCAAGGGGCACCTTTGGGAATCCCGACGGCGCTCATCACGGTTGCACATGCCGCTTTCAGCGGACATGGCAACCTCTCGCCACTCATAGGCTTCGCCTATTCGAGCTCGGTACCGCCTAGGTTGGAATTTAACCCCTACCCATTAGAATGCTAAGGAAATAGCTTTTGCTCGAGGGGCCCCAAAACCCCTAGCAAAAGAACATTATTCAAAAAATAGATACAATAAATCTGGTTGCGATATATGTATGAGCCGGGGCAGATCCCGCAGGGAGATGAGCCGGCGAGTTTATCGCACGGGGATTACAAAGGGCGAAGCCCTTTGGAGCATGAGGTGCAGGAGGGTTTGCGAAAACCTTCCTGCCGCTGGCCGCGTAGGCCAAAATAAAAATAAATTTCCTGATAAAAAACGACTTGAGGAATAATAGTGGCGAATCGGAAGAAAGGTCATTCTGACCATGTGTAAAAAGTTACTCCACGAGCAGCCGTTGGCCCACTTTAGCAATAGTCAGTTTCTTATTTTTTTGATCAAGTTGCCGAACATGCCAAACATGTTGCAACCGATCGATAGGGCCATGGAATGTATCAAGGCCAAATTGAAATGTTCCCCAATGCATTGGAATAAAATGATCCGCCTTCAAATCGGCAAATGCTTGTACCGCCTCATGGGTATCCATATGGGATTTACGCATCCACGGATGAGGTGTTTCGGGGGCAATAGGCATCAATGCGGCGCCAATATTGGAAAACTGTGCAGCAATAGAGGAAAAATGTTTGCTATATGCAGTGTCACCGGCAAAATAGATTGTTTTTGAGGATGCGGGCGATTCGATCATCCAACTTCCCCACAGTGATTTATTGCGATCAAAAATCCCGTGCGCCGACCAATGATGGGCAGGCAAAAAGGTGCAGGTTATCTGCGTTTCTCCCTGAACATAGGTATCACCCCAATGGTGTTCAATCGCGGTAAAACCTTTCTTTTCCAGCCACCATTTATCGCCTGCGGGCACCAAAAGAATCATGGTAGGATTATTTTTTTTAAGCTCGCCAAGGGTTGCCAAATCACAATGATCACGATGATTATGAGAAAGAAGCACCAAATCAATCGCAGGCAACTGGTTGAGCGGTATTCCGGGGGGCAAAATACGAGGAAAAAAGGCGGAAGCGGGGCCAAAAATAGGATCGGTAAGTATATTAATTCCATTCACTTGAATTAAAAAGGTAGCATGCCCAATCCAGGTAATTGCCGGCTCTCTACTCTGTGCGAGCGGCTCGTGAGCAACAACCCAATCTGCTTTATTTTCAGGTAGTCTTTTTTTTCTGTTGTACAGGGAACCAAGAAAGCTTGGAATTGTTTGAAATAAAAAACTTTCCGGCTTCTCTGTGGAGCTATTAAAAAAGCGGCTCTTTTTGATAAACGGTAAAAGACGATTTGTATTTTTAGTATTACTCATTTAAAAATTATACCCCCATCCAGACAGAACGTCACGGATAGGGGAAATGGAGGTTATCGAGATTTAATGTTAATTACTTAACAGATATAACTTTAACCGAGCTTTGGATAAAAATCAAATTATTTCTTTCTCAACTCTTTCTTATCAATTTTACCTGTTCCGGTCATGGGCAAATTATGCGTCACAAAGATAAATTTACGGGGAATTTTATAGGCTGCCAGATTGCGTTCGCACAGCTCCCTAATCTTGGCCTCCGCCTCTTGTTGCGCATGCCGAAGTTGCACGTAGGCAACTGCAATTTGTCCCGCCGATTCATCTTCCTCGCCAATTACTGCCGCGCGCACCACATTGGGATACATAAGAATCACATTCTCAATCTCTTGCGGGTAGATTTTGAACCCCTTACTGGCAATAACATCTTTGAGTCGCCCTGTTACTACCAGTTTGCCCCGAGGGCCGATATAGCCAAGGTCACCGGTATTCAACCAGCCATCAATAATTATGTGGGCAGTTTTTTCCGGCTCATTATAGTATCCCATCATAACGTTGTCGCCGGTAATCCAAATTTCGCCGATTGATCCATCAGGTAAAACGGCCCCCTGTTCATCGCGAATTTGAATAGTCACCCCCAGCAAAGGCTTTCCAACACTTTCTGTTGGCTCAGTGGTGTCATCAAGATCGGCAGTAAGCACCGGGGAGGTTTCCGTTAATCCATAGCCGGCAGCAATTTTTCGGCCATAAATCATCTCAAAGGCGCCCCGAATCTTATCCGGCATTGCGTCGCCGCCACTGGCAAAATAGTTCACTGAACCCAGCGCAACGTTTTTCATAAGACACAATAACCCAAAGAGCGCGGGCACGCCCACAAATAATGTTGGCTCATGTGCCAGCCCCTCAAGAATATACCGCCGCTCAATGCGAGGCACAATAATAACGGCGCACCCCATTAAGACTGCTCCCCACACGCACGTGCATTGGGCAAAACTATGAAAAAAGGGCAAAACGCCAAAAACCCGCTCATCATGAACAAATCCCAATCGCGAAAGAAATTGAATACAATTGCTTAAAATGTTTTTGGAACTCAGCATCACCCCTTTGGGTAATCCCGTGGTGCCGGAAGTGTATAATAATGCGGCCATCTCATCGGGTTGCAACAACGCAGGAACCGGTTGCAAAACCGTACCATCTACCCGGCTTGCCAAATCCATATCATGCTCGGTGGCAAGAGGAACTTGTGCATCAATATGATCCTCTTCCATCTTTTTAAGTAATGCCGTTGAAGCAACTAAAAGAGCCGGCCGTGAATCGGCAATAATATGTGCCAGCTCTCGTTCTTTTAAATAGGTATTTAATGGGGTAACCACCGCGCCGATTTGCGCGATGCCGTAATACCCAATGTAAAATTCGATTGAATTTTCAAAAAAGAGCAAAACGCGATCGCGGGGTTTTACTCCTTTTTCTTTGAGTGTCCGCGCAAAGAGGCTCGCGCGATAAAAAAGCTCTTGATAAGTAACTTTTTGATCCTGATATATGAGCGCCACCTGTTCCGGATATTTTTTGGCGGCAAAAGCAAGCAATTGTCCCAAATTCATAAGAGAGCCGTCTTGGTTTGTTATCAATGAACGCAACTGATTATAATTTTGATGCTCGTGCGCAGAAATCATTTTTTTCCCTTTTTTTATTTTCTTGCAGATACTGTTTGACAACAGATTTTTTTTGCGGATACTATGCTTAACATTTTATTAATTCTATAGGAGAAAACATTATGAATAAAACACTTTTGGTCGCATCGATGTTTTGCGCCTTAAATACTCAAGCAATGGATAGTACAAAGATCTCAACAGTTGAAACCCCAAAAGAATTCGGGCCCATTGCTCTGGGAGCTTGCGCTCCCCATACAGCTATACTCCATCCTAAGTATTCTTATTGGTTGCCAATTCATGAAGCAGCATCGCAAAATAATATTGCAGCACTAAAACAACTTATTGAAGCAGGTGCCGACATTAGAAAAGAAGCAAAAAAAGAATATAAATATTATCGTTCCCCTTATGCGGATCTTCCACCTTCTTATAGCGGAAGCGCACCATTTGAAGGGGAATATGTTACCGATTATAAATATCTGACTGCATTAACAATTGCACAAGACATGGGGCATCGTGAAATCGTTGAATATTTAAAAAACATATTGATGAAAAATAAACTATGATGCATACGTTAAAAAAAGGCATTCTAATCGCCATCGAGGGAATCGATGGATCGGGCAAAAGCACCCTCGCTAAAAATCTCTATGATCAACTGAGCAAGCAGCAATATCCGGTGCTGCTTACCAAAGAACCCGGCGCCACCCCGCTCGGGCAATATTTACGCACCTTGGTGCAAGAAAAAAGGGTGCCCATAACTGCAAAAGCTGAATTTTTACTTTTTGCTGCTGATCGCGCACAACATTTTGCTGATGTTATACTGCCAAACTTGCAACAAAATAAAATAATTATTTCTGATCGCATGGCCGATTCATCCATAGTGTATCAAGGCTATGGACGCGGCCTTGACACTGCTAAAATTACCATGATCAATGAATGGGTAATGCAAAATAAAAGGCCCGACATCACAATCTATGTACATGTTTCTACCCAAATTGCAACCGAGCGCATCTTACAGCGCAACGTAGCACTCACCTCATTTGAAAAAGAAAAACAGGAATTCATCCAAAAGCTGATGCACGGTTTTGATACACTGTATAAAGATCGTAAAGATGTTATTATTGTTGATGGCACTCAATCGCCTGAAAAAGTAACTGCTCAGGCATTGCAAGAAATTGTATCAAGACTCCACAACAGCAATTGATTCCATGAACACTACGCAAGCGGCTACTCATCGAACAGCCAGTTTATCAAAGGATCATCCGGCCTATTTGTGCGTCGGCGATGAACAAAAGACACTCGAGCATGCAATCTACTTGCTGCAAAAGAATTTTTGCTTGTCCGCCCAAGCTTTAGCGAAGGCTGGATCGAATCCTCAACCCTGCTCCGTATGCACCAACTGCCGCAAAGTTCGCGAGCAAGCTCACGAATCAATTATTTGGTTGTGCCCGGAAAAACAGTATATGGTTGATGATCTCAAGGTTATTTTTTCAACAATTTCCTATGCACTCGAACCGAATCAGCATTTTTATTTTGTGCTACAAAAAGCTGATTTACTTTCGCCCGCGTGCGCCAACGCATTGCTCAAATCATTAGAAGAACCGCCTGAAGGGTACCATTTTCTTCTTCTTGCCCAACGTGCTGAATTCATTTTGCCTACAATTGTATCGCGGTGTCTTATTCAGAATCTTGGCATCAGCGCCCAAGAGCTCTCACATCCATTACTATCATTTTTTACCACCACCGCGTTCCAAGATCCTCTGGCATTGAGCAAAGAATTAGATGCGTCTACTATCAATGAATGGGAAACGCTTACTCTTGTTGATCAACTTATTGTCTATTGGGGGCATGAGTATAAAAAAAATATTCGTGATAAAAATAAAGCAAAAGTAGAGCAGGCGGAACGCGTAATTGCACATCTAAAAAATGCGCTCACTCAGCCACCAATGCCCGGTAGCAGTAAGATATTTTGGAAGAATTTATTTTTGCAGATGAAGGAGTGGTAGTTTGCCATTGTATGTTACTCAATATAAAAATAATTCTTACCGCTTTTGCGCCCTTCGATAACCCGCTGCGCGAATGGACTCATCTCTTCGGGCAGTTGATCCATGGAAAACCAGGCAACTTCACTGCATTCATTCGGTTCATTATTTTTCGGTTCGCCCTGCCATTTGGTGGTAATAAAATAAAAGCCGAGCGTTTGCTTATTCAGATGTAAAATATAGAGCAATTTAACATCAGCAGGATCAACATCAACATCCAGTTCTTCTTTTGCCTCGCGCGTTACGGCATGAATAAGTGATTCATTTTCTTCCAAGCCGCCACCGGGAATATGCCAAAACCCGTCCATCCAGCCGGTGTTGAGGCGTTTTGACAATAGAACGGTATTATTTTTTTCCAAAACTAAACAAACATAGATGCGATAGATAGCTGCGCTCATGTTTAATTCCTTTATGAATAGAAATTTATACTTTGATTATTCAAAGTATACCGCAGGCACAGTGATAAAAAAAACCAAATCAATTTCTTGCTAATTCTTTTGTTACTTTGTTACTACCGTATCAATGAAACATTAGTTATTTTAAAGGTGGGAGAACAAAATGAAGAAAATGTTGGTGTCATTACTTTGTGTTAGTTTATTATCAGTAGCATCATTATTGGGTTGTTTTCGTGAACAATCGCGCAAAATTGATGGGCTCATTAGCCATATTATTAACCATCCCAAGCGAACGCTTCGACATCAAACAAAATTAATAAACGTGATACAAAATTGCAAAACATTTGAAGGCATTAAGCCACGGCATCTGCAGAATATTTTAACGGCGCTTGCACACCGCAACACAATACCCGCCTTTGCTCCCCATAAAGAAAAACTTGCCCAATCAGCCCATCTCTTTTTTGCCACACCCGGTTTTTTGCCGGTTATCAAACGGGCAATAGAAGGACTAGCGCAGCATAAGGAACATCAATTACAAGGATCGGTCTACGAACTGGAAAAAGCATTAGAAATTATCGCCAGGAACGATGAAGAAATAATTGAATTTAACAAAAAAGTGCGTGGTTCTTTTTTAGACACCTACAATGCCGGAACATTAGAAATTGAAAGAGAGATAGACATTGTTACTTCACACCGATGGATCGAATGCAAAAATATAAAAAAAATTAACAAAGACAAAATAGCTTTAATTAAAAAACAAATTTTAGGGCAACAACTTATGGCCGAGGATAACAATATGAAATATATTGTCTATTTTAAACATGACATTCCCCAAGAATTGCAAGAATGGCTCATTGAACAATCAATTTGTTATCGTCAGGATTAATTACCTTGCAGCGAGCAGCGGCAATGGCACCATGCGCTCATTTATTGTGTAATAGCATTCTTGTATAAACCCACACGCTACTTCACCGGTAATAAATAATGTATATAATCTTTGGCCCAACCGGGAAGGTCTGCCAATATCTCTCTGAGTGAATCGGTGATTTCTAAAGGGGATTTGTTTTGCGCCGCATCCAAAAAATAGAGTAAACAGGCAAGCTGAGGGACGGTAAAATTTTTTATTTCCTTGATCCTTTGCGGGTCATGAGTTTTCCACAATTTAAAACTACCATCATCATGTGTTGCGCAAATACGATGATCATCAACAAATACGGCGGCTCCGTGTATTTTCATTATCAAACTATTGGTGATCAACGTTTGCACACATTGCTTGAGTGGAACGTTCCACACTTCGATCTGCATATCTTGCGAAGAAGCGAGCAAATTTCCGGTGGCATTAAAAGAAAGTCCGTTTATTTTTTCAGCAGCATTGCTCAGGCAATGCTTTTCGTTTGTTTTGGGGTCCCATAATACAATGGTACTATTATTATAATTTTGGTTATAACCGACTGCAGCGATTGTGTTATCAACGGGATTACCGGCGATTGCGTTGATAGAAGAGTCTATGACTCCGAATGCATATTCACCATCGATCACCGGTTTAGTCAAATCATAGTGAGCGATTTGCCCATTGCCAAATCCAACGGCCAGCTGTTTGCCATTAGGATTAATCTGTACGACACTAACGTTTGATAGCACCTGCTGACATCTGCGATGACCAAAGTGTATCATCGTGTCTGCTTGCGTGGTTAACTGCGTGTGTTTTTGAGTGAGCAAATTATAGAGGTTCAGCGTTGACCCATGAGCGGTTACTAGCCAGGTATGCGCATGAGAATATTCGCGGCAAACCGCTTGGTCGGCATGTTTCCATGAGTTCAAAAGTTTTCCTCCACGATCCCAAATACGAATATCATATTTACTATCCAAGCAAAAAAACTTTGCATCATTATCAAAAAAACCAAGCTTCATAAAATATCTATCTGAATATTCAGAGGTACCATCACATACCGTTTGCCCCCATGGATATTTCAAATCCCAGATATCAATTGTTCCATTATAATTACCCGCCAGAAGAGCCGTTCCACTCTCATTGATTGCAATCGTATGCATGTATTGTTTGCGACAACTCTTATTTTTATTGAGTGAGTGAAAATATTCACCATTGGCGAAGTTCCACAGATATACCGGACCGTTTTTTTCGTTCTTGGTTGTTGCCAGACGATTCGTATCGGCATGCACTGCAAAACTATCAACTGAATCAATTTTATATAAAGGCGCATTTTGACTTCGTTGAGCGAAAAATAAATTTTGCAAAAGTCTATTTTTCTTAGAGCACTCATCTACCACATTGTATTCCAACGTCTGAGGAAGTGCACGATACTCAGAATCTTTGTCTTTAAGCAAATGGCTTATTAACTCATTATCACTAAAACGTTCGGCAATTTCTTGAATACAGGATTGATTCAGCATCGGCACATCCGCATAATCAGCTATGGTGGCCAGAGTAACCAATTTATTATCGGCCAGTTGTTTCAGGTTTTCCTTTAATTCGCCAATCTTAGCTTCATTATTCTTAATTTTGCTAACAAGCTCAAGGGAGGGGATGAGAAGATCAAAGGATTCACAGGACACCGAAAGAGGTAAATATGCCTGATTTACATCGTTAACCTGATGCGCAAGAGTTTTTGACTGAAAAACGACGTCTTGATCCAAATCCCAATTTTTTTGCTCCGAGATAACCTTTATTTTGGGCTTTTCTATGGGTTTTTTTGGTATTTCCATTGCGTAACTAAGGCGCCAGAAACAACAAGATAAAATAATACCCACAATAGAGACAATTTTCATGCAAATCCTTAAATGAAACATACTTTTCTAAGAATAACTTTTTTTCAAAAAAACTAACAAAATTTTTTTTAGCACGCATACTTATCTATTACTATGGCAATACCGGTAAAAAATATTTTAGATACTTTACTCAGTCAACAAAACAATTGGCAGCTGCAATTGCTTAATAACTGGCAACAGATTATGGGCACCATGCAAACCAAAGTGCAGCTGCTTAAAATCTATGAAGACACACTCGTAATCGGCGTACTTGATAGTTGCTGGATACAAGAATTGTATCTTCTTTCGCCATTATTACTTAAAAAGATTAATGAAAAGTTAGATTCTCCGCGTATCAAACATTTACGTTTCAAGTCGGCCGCTCCACCGGAAAAAAAGGTACAAAAAAATAGCCTAAAACGTGCATGTTTACTCAAAAACATTCAAATGAGCCCACAAGAAAAAGAGGCGCTCGCATCGATAAAAGATGAACAGCTCGCGGCGGTGTTGCAAGACTATTTATTGCGTATTTATCGGGAACGATAAGTAATTCTGGATCTTTAGCATCCAAAAAAACTATTCTAAAATTAATCCCCTCATTTTTTTGGAGTAGCCATGAAAAAATTATTATTGTTGTTGCTATCTTTTTACGGTCTCACTGCGGATGAAGCCATACAAAATCTCCACCGTTATTTTCTTGCCAATTATTATCAATTTGGTGACCAACTGGCGCAAGCAGGCGAATGGTATAAAAAAATTACCCCCGAATCTGATTATAAATATGTCTATTTAGGGTATATCCCTTTCTTGGCGGCAAATAAATCCTACCATGAAATTGTGAGCCTTATTCCGAAGCTCGATGAATTCTTTAAAGCGAATCGGGAAATTCAGATGTCCTTTGCAATCGCATTAGAAAATGTTGGCAGAAAAAATGATGCGCGAAGCCGACTTGTGCTTTTGGCCGAACAAAATAAAACGGATCAAGAACTAACCTTTAAAGTAACACAAATGTATATGGAGCGAGCAGAACTGGAAAATGCATTGGCAACGCTGCACAGCTTCCTCAATAATGCGCCCCGCCGACCGAATAATTATATTTTTCATTTTATGGCGGCACAAATTTATCTCCAGCTCAATAAGCGCCCCGAAGCGCTTGCTGCTATTCAAAAATCGATCGAAGCATATCCAAAATTTGATAAAAGCTGGCTTTTTTACGCCATATTACAAGAACAAGCGGGCAAATTATCCGAAGCATTGCAAAGTTATACCACCTTTTTAGAAATTACTCCCGAAACAAACGCGGAAATTGAACGGCACGTTACCACGCTCGCCTTTCGGCAAAAATTGTTGCACCAAAAAACATTTATCAAAGAAGACGCCACCGAATTTCGCATGGCCCGGATAGAAGAGCTGGTACAAAAAAAAGATTTCGACCGCGCGCTGCAATTATTGGGCGATTGGATAATCAGTGATAAAAATCCTGAATTATGGCTCAAAATAGTGCATCTCATCTGCTATCTTGGCACGCCCTATAAAAAAGCGCTTGATCTGTTACACACCATAGAAAAACAAAAAGGGCCCAGCCCGCTGCTTATCCTCTATCAAGCTGACCTGGCATTGCGCGGCAATGATCCGATACTGAGCCTTGAACTTTTAAAAAAGGCAGATAAAGTTGTTAGCAACCCACTACTCAAAGCAAAAATAAAATTTCAAATCGGTATACTCTATTATGAACAAGAACAATGGAAACTTACCCAAATGGTGTTGGAACAAGCGCACAAACTGGATCCGGATTACCCGCCACTCAATAATTTGTTAGCCTATTATTATGCGTCAAAAAAGAATAATCTGGCCAAGGCACAAGAACATATTGCCCAATCCCTTAAGCGGGATAGTGAAAATCCCCATTTTTTAGACACGCAAGCATTTATTTATTACCAAGAAGAAAAATATGATGAAGCACTCAAAATTTTGCAAAAAATTGCCCAATCGTGTCCAACCGATTACACTATTTTGCACCACCTTGGAAAATGTTACGCTAAAAAAGGTGATATGCAGGCAGCCGTTAAATCTATCCAAGCTTCAATTTATGTTGCAAAAAATGATCATGAAAAACAAAAAGCCGAATTTTTACTTTCCCAATGGACCGATAAAAAATAATAACCTGAGAAAATTGTTATGAATAAGCGAACTATTGCCTTTGTTGCGGGCCGATCGGGTGGGCATATTATTCCTGCCCTGACCGTCGCTCAATCGTATAAAGCAGCCGACCCCGATCTTCAAATTCTATTTTTTACCACGCACTATCCACTGGATGCCGCTATTATCAAAAAGCACGGCGCGTTTATCACCAGACACATTACGTTAAAACTGGGCAATGTACCCTTTTTTAATATTTTTAAAATATTCTTTTTTCTTATTTTTTTTGCCCGCGCGTTTTATAAGAGTCTTTCAGAGTTGCGAGCGAGTAAGCCGGAAAAAGTTATTGGCATGGGCGGTTATATATCACTACCCGTCTGTTTGGCCGCGCGCTTTTTGCATATTCCTATTCACTTATATGATCTTGATGCAAAACCGGGCAAAGCAACGCGATTTTTGGCAAAATACGCAGACAAAATCAACATCTGCTTTGACCAAGCCAAAGAATTTCTTCCCGCGGCAAAATGTGAACTTTTCCCCTATCCAATTCGCTTTGAACCATCAGCGGCTTTGTTAAGACAAGAAACAGCACTGTTACAACTGCGCATGTCCCCCAGCAAAAAAACCATTTTTATCAACGGCGGCTCACAAGGATCGGTAATAATTAACAATTGTGTTAAAAACTGGCTCAATTTAAACCCGCATCTTTATTCGTTAATACAAATTATTCATCAAACAGGCACCGCCGACCCTACCAACTGGCAATCGCTTTATAATGATTTGGAGATCCCTGCTCATGTATTTAGCTATAAAGACGATTTATCATTATGCTATGCGGCCGCTGATGTGGTAATTTGCCGCGCAGGCGCGGGCACACTTTTTGAATCACTCTTTTTTAAAAAGCCATGCATTATTATTCCACTGGAAGCATCTTCTACTTCTCATCAAAAAGATAACGCGCGCGCCATTAGCAGAAAATATCCTGAATTGATGACCATGGCAACTGAGCACGAAATAAAATCGGATAATATGATATTGTTCCGTTTGCTCAATCGGTATATTTATCCGCAAAATGCACCCAGCAAGGGGTTGATTAGTTCGTTGAACTTGCGGTAACTCTTCGACATGCTCAGGCCCCTCGATAAACTCGGGATGATCGGGAACGTTCGTGCTGAGTTCATCGAAGCATTTCTCATTGAGAAAAGCCAATACACTTTTGGCACGCTTGGGCACACGCATTAAACCGTTCAATGCATTTTAAGCATTCTTGAATGCATTTGGCATCTTCAGCGCGGCACGCAGGAATAGATTCGCTACACTGCTTGCTGCAATCCTGGCACGCCTTTATGCACTCGTGGCATGCTTTTTGGCATGCTTGGCTATTGCATACTTGCAGATGCCGCTGGCATTCTTCGATGCATTCTTGGCACGCGGCTTGGATTTGAGTGCATATTCGAACGCATTTGCCACAATTGGCGGCACATTCTTTGGTAAGGCTAATGCTGCACATATCAATAAGTTTCTGGCAAATATCGATCCCTTGTTCACAAAGATCTATGCAACGGCGACAGGCTTGCACTTGGCCGGGCGTCATATGATTTTTCATAAAAATTCCCCCTGAGATAACTTTTTTATTTTTACCTTAGCCAAAAAGAGCAAACAATTGCTAGAAAATTGTATAAGGGGAAATCCTATTTTGTTATCCCGTTACCAAAATGATAGTACATGTAGTTTTTATTAATGTATGCGCGCTCCAAATGTTGTGGCAAAGAATGAACATCTTTAGAATCCCAAATAAATTCCCCTCCGTGCGCAGAAATTTCAATGCTAATCGCAGATTTAACGTTCTCAATAGTAGCCTCGGCGATTCCTAATAACTGACATCTTTGATGTGCAATTATCTCCCTGCGGTAGATATCGTTTGTTAAGGCGCCTCTGGATGCGATCGCTTTAATTTTAGCAATACTATCTTCAATAAATGAAAATCCTGCTCGTTCGCGTAACCGGTCCGCGAGTCTTTGAAATTCTTTACTGAATTCAGCCTCAATTTTCTCTTTTTCCTCATTGCCGTGAGATTGCATGCCCGTTACTTGCATACCAATGGCCAAAAGACTCAATATAATAACCCTATTATATTGTGAAGGACACATATTTTTCTCCTAAAATTATCAGCAAAATCCTAAATAATGCCTTTTAGTGTAAACATGCAATCCTCTTGGGTCAATTTTTCTATTTGTAACAATTGCTTTTATTTATATCATTTATTGACAAACAGGCTTATTGTGGTATCATAAAACTATACAACATAAAATCATAGATGGAGGTTATACCTATGAAATTATCAAATAAAATGGTGCTTGTAGCGCTATTACCCTTAATTTTTGTTAGTAAATCACACACTAACCCATGGTGGAAGCCAACCCTAAAAAAGGCTGCTGCCATCTCTGCAGTGGCTACCCTTGGTTACCTGGGCTATAAGACCTATCAAACCTATGGCGTTGAAGGCATCAAGTCTGCCGCCGGCACCGGTTGGAATGGCTGCAAAAATTGGCTCTATGGCAAAGCGCATGGCACCTGCGAACAAAAATTCCAAACGCACAAAGAGCAATTAGAAGGCCAGCTTAAGCAAAACACAGAAACTATTTCTCGCTTAACCACTCAGCTTTCAGATGCTCAAGGTGAAAATATAAAGATACGAGAAGAAAACGAAAATCGTTCAAGACAAAATTCTGTTCAATTCAAGGCTCAGGCCGACACTATCTCAATGCTTCAAAGCAATTTGGCTAAGGCAAACAAAGAAAATGAAGAATTGAAGAAACAAATTGGGCAGCTTTCTCAGCAAGCTGAAGCTCAGCAAGACCAGCCAAGAATGCAGTTAGCACTGGTTCAAGAAGAAAATAATAATACTCTCAGTGAACCAAGTTCACTCAATAACAGTGTTATTGAATTAAATCAAGAAGAAAAAGAACTCATCCAAACTAAAATCGAGCTCAAGGAACTTGAAAACGCTTTGGAAAATGGCTTAATAACATTAAACGAAATTGACGCGTTAATGAACATGAATCCTGACTTCTGCACCGCACGAGAAGCAATGAGAACGGCTCTTCAAACGGTTGTTAAATTTAATAATGATTATTCACCCAAAAATGCGCCAGCTTTTTTACAACAAATGAAAGAACAAAAAAAAGCAATAGGGCAACAATTGCAACTGTTACGAGAAGAAGTAAAAAAAGCGGTCAATAATTCTAAGACCTATGCCCAACAAGCAGTCACTAAACATCAATATGGCAGTTTGGAAAGCAGTCAGCTTCCGGAAGTGAGTAGTTTTGATTCAATCCTTTTAAATTTTTTAAATAGCTAATCTAAAACCTCTACTTTTTTAAGGCAGTCGGCAACGGCTGCCTTTTTTTTATGCAAATATTTCAATGCCATCCGGATCATTACGATCGGTTAATTGGCCGGTCCACTGATTAATAAAGATAGTTCGCAAAGAAGAATCATACACAAATTTTTTACCGGTCGGCGTCAGAGTTTTATGCAATCCCAACCAAATAGGAAAGGCGGTATGAATAGGATACACATCGCCCATTGAGCGGTTGTCATCACAGCCAATATAAACGGCCGTGGTAAGTTCCGGCGTGGCGCCCGCAAACCAGCACGTGCGGCAATCATTGGTGGTCCCGGTTTTGCAGATCACCTCATCACTAATAAGCTCTTCATTAAATGCCTTGCGCCATCGCTTGATGCCAAGTTCAAGTACTTTGGTAACTTTACCGACAATTACCTCGGGCAATAAACGTTCTTGCACAATATTTGTTTTGTACAATTTTGCGCCCCAATTATCTTTCACCCATGAAACAACATGCGGTTCCACATAGAGTCCACGGTTAGCAAAAATATTAAACATTCCTATCACCTCTTTTAATGGCGCGTCCACACAGCCCAGCGCCAGGGATGGATAGGGGTAAATAGGCTCGCAAATGTGACATGCTTTAGCTAATGCAGCAACCGGTTGCGCGCCTGTTTTTAGTAATGTTTTAACGGAAATAATATTATTGGATCGCAGCAGCGCGTAAGCCAAGGTCATTTCCCCTTCAAATCTATTATTATAATTATTCGGTTGCCATAAGGCATTGTGTTGCGCGATGGTGATCGGCTCATCAATTTCGGTGCTCGCAAAACTGATTCCCTGAGCCGCGGCAACAGCATACAGTAACGGTTTAAATACGGAGCCCATTTGCCGCTTAGTGTGCCACGCACGGTTAAATTTTGATTGATTAAAATCGAAACCACCCACCAGTGCTTTGACTTTTCCCGTTGCGCTTTCCATGGCGATCAACGCACCGTCCACGCTCGGGTTAATCTCTTTTTTGAGTTCCAGCATCTGTTTGTTAAACGTTTTTTGCGCATTTTCTTGCATTACACGATTGAGTGTGGTTTGAATAACAAGACCACCTTTATACAATTGTTCTTTGCCCAGCTCATCTTCCAGTTGCATGCGGATAAGCTCCTTTAAGTGTGGTGCCAATGATGCGGTTTCAATTTCTTTTACCTGAACGCTCACGGCAATTACCCGCTCATATTCTTGAGTGGTGATAAAGCCCAACTTTTTCATGGAGCCAAGAATAATATTACGGCGCCGTTGTGCCGATAGCGGATATAAAATAGGGGTGTAATTGCCCGGGGACCGGATCACTGCCGCCAAAGTGGCCGATTCATCAATGGTTAATGCCTGCGCATGCTTGCCCCAAAAACGTTGGCTGGCTGCTTCAACGCCGTAAATACCATGACCAAAATAGACATGGTTTAAATAGGTCTGCAAAATCTGCTCTTTGGTAAATTGCCGTTCGGCAAGGATCGCGTAAATCTGCTCTTTAATTTTTCTGGTAAAGGTCTTATTTGAATCGAAAAATAAGAGTTTGATCAGCTGCTGCGTAATCGTGCTGGCTCCCTGCACTTTTTTTATATGGATAATATTGGTAATAAGCGATCGAATGATCCCCTTCCACGAAATTCCTGCGTGTGAAAAAAATTGCCAATCCTCGGCGGCAATAAATGCATTTCGCAAATGGACCGGCATTTTTTCAAGCGGAATCGGTTCACGCCAATCCAATTGAAATCGTGCCCACTCATGCCCCTCATCATCAAGCAGAATTGAGGGTTTGCCGGGATTATAATGAGCAAGCGGCTCAAAATCAACCGAGTGATGAGAAAAAATATAGCACAAGGCACCGCAGCCGAATGATCCCAGAACAAATAAAATAAAAAATAGATAACGCAGAAAAACCATAGCCAGTCATAAGCTCTAGAATATATGTGTGATTATCTTGAATAGTCTGTATTGTCATTATACACTTTCAGTGAATTATTTATAAGGTCAATGATAACAATGGCAAAACATATTTCCCCCATTTTTTTCCACCTCCTAGCAGCAACCTTTTTTTTGTTGGATTTGGCCGCTTTTTCATTTTTTGAACGCACCCTTTTGTATAGTCTTTTATGTTTTTATATCCTCAGTCTTTCAGGAATAGTAACCATTCCACGTATCCTTTTTGTCAGCCTTTTGCTTTCCCTTGCATCCCTTATTCAAACAGGGCACTTTGGGATCTGTTTGCTCTACGTGATCCCCGCAACTGCCTTAGGTATTTCCATTAAACACATGCTCTATGGCTCATACTGGCAATATTACTTACTTTTGGCAGCCTGTCTTTTGGCACAGGTATTCTTGATAGAATGTTGGATTTTGGGCCTTTCTTGGAGCATTTCCTATACTATTTCAATTCTATTTGTTAATATACTAGTGATATGGATAATGAGTTTGAAATCATATAACTAAGGCAAATGGACAATCGCTGCTTTGCAGAGGAAAGTCCGGACTCCCAACGAATAAAGAGCCTGGCAAGAGATACTTCAAGCCAGGGCAATTTGGCAACAGATTGACGGAGAGCGCCACAGAAAATAACCGCCCTCAACTCCTAGCTGAGGGTAAGGGTGAAAAAGTGCGGTAAGAGCGCACAATGCTCGGTAGCAATACCCTGCAAGGGCAAGCCCCTCTTGGAGCAAGACAAAATAGGCACGCTCGATTATTCGTTTCGGTTAAAGCGTGTGGGTATGTCGCTTAGATAAATGATTGTCGGATGCGTAAGCATCTACAGAATCCGGCTTATAATTTGCCTTAGTTTTTCCTCATCCTATCCCCTTCAAAAGGAACGTATGCTTTCGCGCATTTTGCCCTATCTCTGGATTACTCCATTTATCAGCTTTCTTCTTGGCTATTGTGCTCTCACTTTTTTTCATCACAACAAAAAAATAGCAACACCCGCTATTATCGGCAAAACAGTTGATAAGGCACTGATTAGTCTTAATGAACACAATCTCACGGCACGCATTATTGATAAACGTGATGATGCGGATCTGCCCGAAGGCACGGTGTTAGCGCAAATACCAGTTGCCGGAACCATTATTAAAACAAATCAAACGGTCTATATCACCATTTCACAAAAAAAATGTGGCAGCATTACGCCAAATCTACGCGGAAAATCACTGCATGAGGCGCAGGCTCTCGTCGAACAACAAGCGCAAAAAATCCTTGCGTATACCATTCCTGCCGATGCACCAGATAATAGTTGCATTGCACAGTTTCCCCAAGCGGGAACTCTGTCCTCAGAGAAACCGATCATTGTCTATGTGGCCCGCGCCAACACCAAACCGGTTCTTATGCCAAACTTTATTGGAAAATCTCTTGATGAAATAGTGTCATTTTTGTCATTGCATGATAGTGCGCCAACCGTGGTACATTCGCGGCGTTTTGAAAATGATGTGAATCATCACTGCACACAGTGCATGGTTGTTGATCAACGCCCGCTGCCCGGAACACTGGTTATCTTAAACGCTGATAAACCACTACCGGTTCAACTACAAGTTGATTAGCATATCAATCTAAGGGGTATTCTTAGGCACCAAAATTACGCGTACATTGCACAAATGAATCGTATGCTTCTTGAAGATGTTGGGTGGTAATATCCGGCCACATGCAATCAAAAACATAAATTTCACTATAGGCTGCTTGATACAGCAAAAAGTTGCTCAATCGTGAAAAACCACCGGTGCGAATAATAAGATCAGGATCGGGCAAATCATGTGTCCATAAATAACTGCTAATAAGTTCGGGAGTAATGGCATCGGCCGTAAGTTTTCCGTCTTTGAGATCAAGCGCTATATTTTTTGTTGCATTTGCTATTTCTTGCCGGCCGCCATAGCAAAACAGAAAGGTAACATGAAGTGTATCTAAATCTTGCGTTTCTTTTTCTACGGTATCAAGTAATGGGCACAGCTCTTGCGGGAAGAGACTTCTATCTCCTCTAAAGCGTAATCTGATGCCATGCTTCCTAAATTCACTCACCCCTTTTTGCGCTTCTTGCACCATGAGACTAAATAAATAACTATTTTCCTCGTAGGAACGCTTAAAGTTTTCTAAAGAAAAGGTGTATAAAGAAAGATATTTTATTTTCTTTTGCATGCAAAATTGAACCACTTTACGTACCGCTTCCACTCCCTCACGATGACCATACCACGGTTTTAAACCGTTTCTTTTGGCCCACCGCCGATTGCCGTCCATAATACAGGCCAGGTGTTGCACCTGTTTTTCGCTTTCATTAACCGCAGCTGATTCGGGAATATCAATATTGGTTTTAAGCGTTGCCTCAGTTTTTCCGGACCAATCATTTCTTATAATCCCGGTACACACAATGAGAAAAAAAGGAATACCGATCATACCAAACAGAACACGCATTTTCATATGCTTTATACCTTACGTGCCGTGCCAAGAATTTTTTGATTATCATTGAGGGCCAGCACATTCATAAAGGCAGAAAGAAGACGATATGCTCCCATCATGCCAACAACAAAGAGCGCCCGTTCAATAATTACAACCGGAATAAGCATGAGCCAGGTATCGGCGTTCATGGGCACCGTGTATAACCAAATTACCGAACCGACCGCATGAGCCGTAAAGGTGCTCCCCACTGATCGCGCAAAAACAGTTTCTTTCATAAAATAGGTTGCCACTATCGGAATCAGCCAAAATAGGCAATAGAGCGCGGCACTACTGCCGGTAGGATGCACAAGAAATAAGCCCATACACAGCACGGGAACACTCGCCTTGAGCCAACGCACAGAAGTTGCCCAGTATAACGATGCACAAAGGCCCGGAACATGATAAGCAAGAAAGTGAAAGGGAACCTGTGATGAAAGCAGATAAGCGATCCCTAGTTTGGCCCCAAAAAAGGCAAAACAGCCGGCAATGCCGGCAAATGCACCCGCCAAGGGGGTGATTGCCTGCGCCAAAGAAAAAAAGGCAAACTGAGAACCCACCATAAAGCTCACTTTGGCAACAGCGCACACTTTTATTATAAGATTAAAAAGAATTGCATTCGGCATTGGACGCAATAAATTCTTTTTGGTCATCGTAACCACCGTAAAAATTAATGAATAACTCTGTTATTTTCTGAATTGTAAGAATAATCTCATGGTATAAGGTTACTCATAATAATGGATTTCGCAACCAAAGAAAGTAGGGAACAAAAGGGGAATTTATGAACTATAAGGCTATAATTTTCGATCTGGATGGCACCATTATAGATACCGACCATGTCTGGCGCCGGGCGCGCAATCAAATTATCTCCAACAGGGGCCATGAATTAACCCCGGAAGATGAGGCTTATCTTGACCATCATTTGGCAGGGATGGACACCTTAAAAAGCTGCCAAATTATTAAAGATTTAATCCAAACGGATGACAGCGTAGAAATACTGATGAAAGAAAAAATCGCCCTTGCTTGCCAGCTCTATCAAACAAGTATCTGTTTCATTGAGGGATTTATTGAATTTCATGCCAAGGCGCGCGCCATTCCCCTCAAAATGGGGGTGGCAACCAATGCAAATGCGCAAACAGTTATGGTTACTGAAAAAAAACTGAATCTCACGCACTATTTTGAACATCATATTTATACCATTAATCATGTTGATAATAGAGGAAAACCGGATCCGGCAATCTATTTATATGCCGCAAAACAATTAGGAGTTGCGCCAAAAGAATGTATTGCGATTGAAGATTCGGCTCATGGGATCCTTGCGGCTCAATTGGCCGGCATGCTGTGCATTGGCATCAACAGTAGCAAAAAACCGGAACAAATAGAAAAAGCGGACATTACCGTGAATGGATATCATGAAATAATTCTTGATAAACTTCTTTATAGTTATGAAACTAATGCCACACATCCTGAGTAGAAATCGGAGATTTCGTATCGAAGGATACTGAAATGGTTCGATATGCCCTTCGGGTTACTCACCATGTGTACATCAATAAATATTCAAGCAGTTTTGTATTTCGCAATTATAATATTTATCTTGATTTATATGTATATTTTATTACTTTGATTATCACTCAACACAATTAAATGAAGCGGTCAACGGCTTAAATTCAGTTGTATCGCGCTGAAATTCTTCTTGTAAAGGATTAAAGTATGAGCATCCCCTTGTATGTTTCATCATTTGTTGTTGCATGGATGATGGCGCACGGCGCTAACAGCTTTTTAGTTAAAAAAGCGCGTGCCTCTGCCGTTATAAAAAAGAGTTTTACGTTTGCCAGCATTGTATTTGCTCTTATTGCGCTGGAACTCGGTGGCAGCATGATGCTTGGCACCTGCGAAGAAGCATATACCACAGGAATTTATGGTCTGCTGTATGTTGTGGGTATCAGCATCGGCTTTATTTTACTCGGTTTGGGTTTTGCAAAAAAAATCCAAGCGATGAATGTTGAAAGCACCATTGATTTATTTGAAATTCGGTACAAATCCCCCTTAATTCGCGTGTGCGCGTCACTGCTCTCAATTTTAACCACATGGGGTTTATTGCTGGGCCAAATTATAGCGGGCAAATCACTGATTCATGCGCTCGGGATCACCAATGAGATATTCTTTGTGTGCCTGAGTATATGCACTATTTTATACGCCGTGCTGGGGGGCTTACGAACCGCCGGCATAACATATAGCATCCAACTTGTTTACACTGTTATTGTCTTTGGCGGCATTTTTGTCTTTTGTCTTGCCAAGGAGCCTCCCTCTTTTTTTATCCAATTGTTAGATTCTCCCTTTGCATTTCCTAAGACCGATCTCTCTTTTTCAACGGTTTTTAATCTGTTGGTAATGCCGGCGCTCTATTATTTAACCGATCAAGAATTCGCGCGCCCCTTATTTAATGTTTCTAATCGGTATACCGGCGCTGCGTGCGCGGCCGGCGCAAGTGCCTTTATGCTGATATTTTCGTTGGTGCCCATCTATTTTGGCATTAAAGCAAAAGCGCTCCATTTGGTGATTCCCGATTCCATAAGTCCGTTAATTCCGGTGCTCGCAATACTTACCAACGAACTCGTGGTTTTTTTGGCAGTACTGGGAATGGCGGCAGCCCTCATCGCCATGATCGATTATTATTTATGGTCGATTAGCTTGAGCATTACCCAAGAACTGGGGTTAAGTTATGGTTTTTTCAAAAATAATCCCACTGTTGATAAAATAATGCTTGTTTTTGTGGGATTAGTAGCAACATTTGCCAGCTATTGCACCACATCCAACGCTATGCAAATCTTGTTGTACAGCTATGAGTTATATGATAGTTGCCTTATTGTGCCACTACTCATGAGCTATTTTCAAGCCGATTTAAAAAAAGGATCGGCAATCGGTGCCATTTTGCTCGGGCTTGCCGGTTTTATTCTCGTTCACACCATAGCGTTGCCCATTTCGGGGCAAATTGTATCATTCGCGCTTTCGGGCATCGGTTTTTATGTTGGCGGCCACGCTGAAACAACACTCAAAAAATTTGTAGTACTCAAGACATCAAAATCGGCACATTGTGGCAATATTTAATGAGCCGATCTATCGCGCGGCAATATATCACATTTGCCCACCACCCAACAAACAGCCTCGTCAAGATCATCAGTAACATAAAAAAACTCCAACTCATCTTCGCGTATGGTGCCATGCCCCAATGCTTCTTTGGTTATCCATTCAACCAAAAGAGCCCAGTATTCTTTGCCAATCAGCACCACGGGCACCCGTTTTAACTTTTTTGTTTGAATAAGGGTAAGAACCCCGGCCATTTCATCAAGTGTGCCAAATCCACCGGGAAATATAACAAATCCGCTAGAAAACTCAGAAAGCAGCCATTTTCTGGCATAGAAATAATCCAGCTCAAAGTAGTTTTGCATGCAATCAGGCGTTTGCTCAAGCCCTTTTACCCCGATGCCAATACTTTTGGCCGCGTTTTTTTCCGGTGCAACGGCACATCCGGCAGCTTGCATAATGCCGGTGCCGCCCCCGGTTAACACATTAACCCCATTTTGTAGAAACTTTGCGCTTATTTCTTGGGCCTTTTGGGCATAGATTGAGTTGAGTTGCAAGCGAGAACTGCCAAAAATAGTAACAATGTGCCCACCGAGCTTAGAAAGGCGCCATCCGCCGTATAACATCTGCAGGGTGGTATGAAATAAATGAAAAGAGAGAATCAAAAAGCGGCGCGCGCGTGAAAGAAACATCATACAAAACTCCTTTTTTACTAGAATAGCTTCGTTACAGGGCCAAATGTAAACACTCTGTGAGGATACACGAAGATAATCCTATATATGCAATTTTTATCTGAAATACACGGTTTTTAATATAATAATACTTTTCAGTTTGAAATTTATACCTAAATATGGTAGAATTTAAAGCAGGAAAATAAATGTGCCACCTCATTTACAAAGAGCATGGTATACTAGAAAGTACGTTAAAGGGCTAAGATAAAGGGCTGTATCGTGAAATCATCACGAATTCGAATATCCATGTTTTTCATTTTTGCAGCTCTGCCTTTTTCTGTCCAGGCCAAACAAGTATGCATGAATATCTATATTCATGGCATTATCAGCATAAAACCACATATTACCGTTACCAATTTTATACGATTCTTAACTGATAACGTAAAAGAATCCATCTATGCTGAAACAGTTTTAGGTATGCGTGATGACGCTTTCTTTTATCAAAATCAAACAATGCAGGGCCGCGGCCTCATTCCGATCCAACTCAATCCGGCACTAAAGCCCGGCGCTTCTGCCAGTCTCATGGCAAATGTTTATGAACACCTAAATAAACTTAATGGTAACAACGAAATAGAAAATTTGTATTACACCTATGGCTGGTCGGGATTACTCAGCAGATCTGAACGATATGCCGATGCCAAACAATGTCTTCTTGATATAGAAAAAGAAGTAGTACGATTGAGAAGCATGGGAATAAATCCCACAGTGCGGGTTATTGGTTATAGCCACGGTGGTACAATTGTTCTTAAAATGGCAATGGCAAAACGAAATGAAAAACTCAATCCACAATTTACAATTAATGAAGCAATTCTGATCGGAACACCAATACAATTTGACACCGATTATCTTATTAATGATCCTCTTTTTGAAAAAGTATATAATGTTTTTTCTCGGGGTGACCGGGTGCAAAAATTGGACTTTTTCTCCTGCGGCGAATTTTTCTCTGAACAACTATTCAAACCTCATTGTGGATTTGAAAAATTGCCCGATAAATTAACCCAACTGGAGATACGGGTGATACGAAAACGGGGCGAGACGTGCAAAACGGTATGTACCGGAAATAATGGCGAATCATTGCTCTATGATGGCAAGCATTGTTCTCGTTTAATCAGAAATGTGTCCCCGGGCCACATGGAACTCTGGTTTTTTGGCTGGACACCGCGCCACTATCGCGCCAACTTCCCCTTATATCCGCTGCCAATCGTCAGCTTTCTGCCTTATATTTTAAATTCGGTTAATTCATTGGCGCACAGTGATCCAAGAACACCCTTCGTTGTTACTATTGATGCTCAACGCAATTCGATGATTATTAAAAATAATCTGTTATGCCCACAAGCTTATCAGCTACCATTTATTGGTTTAAACAATCTTGTATTTTTGCAAAAACTGGCGCTTGATTATCAGCCCGTTCAAGCAACGTATAATCAAGAAGAATATCATAAACATATTACGCGAGCCTATGATCAGGCCGTCGCTATTATCAAAGAAAAAAAATGCGCAAAAAAACTTGATGAAGCAATTGTTTGCGCTAAAAGCACAGAATAATACACAAAATAAGCGGCAAAAACGAACCAACGTATAGCCTTGTTTTTATAAAAGAACTGGAATAATCTTATGGCAATCTTTCATATTGTAAAAGGATTGCCGATGAGCAAAATAGTTTTTTATTCAATCTTGTGCACAGTTCAAATGAATACTCTCCTGGCCATGAACAATGCTCAAGCTCCTGACGCTCTTGAACTACTCAAACCGCCAATGCCTGCCAAAATTATATTCCGCAACCCACCTCAGTTAGCATTAGAACCGGTAACATGCCCTATTGATCTTTCTGGACGCACCCTCACTCAAGAACAAATTGAAAAAGTAAAACAACTTGCTCACCACGCATACCATTGTGACAACATATTTAATGCCGCAATTCAAGAATGCCTTTTTATGGATGCTTTTTCAAAGAACGTCTCTTCATATGCAGGATTGTCATGTGAACAAGTAACTAAAAAATTTTTGGAAGAAGCACAATGCAACGTCGCCAAAATCAAAGATGAGATCGCTCAGTGTGGTAATCGCATAGCCAATGTTGAACTACAAGAAATGAGCGATGAAGAAGAACTAACCAGAATAAAGTTGCTCAATGCATTGCACAACGCAACCCAAAGGGTTATAACGTTGCAAATGGCACTCTATTTAGAAACACAATCACAAATAACTAAAACGCACAATGAACTTGAAAAAAAATTTAAGGAGCGTCATGCTCAAAAAAATTCAGTTGAAGAAAATAATAATAAATCATAAAAACATTTTTTCATTTTAAAAAAAGGATCCATGCATGAACAAAATAATTGCCTATTCAACTTTTTACACATTATCTTCCATAAGCATGCTCAATGCTATGCAACATCCAGATGACCTTATCGACATCTATGATGGAAAATGTACCATACTACCAATACCATGCCGTATTGAGCCTGCCATTTTTAATGATTCAAACCGCAAACTCACCCCGGAGCGCGCCGAAAAATTAAAACTGCTGGTACAAGAAGCACACAACAATAATATGGTATTTGAAGAAGCTATTAGAATATTTTTTATATACACCGATTTTTCAAAAGCACCCTGGATCACATTCGTTGAAGAAGAAAAAATGCTCAAATCGGTGTTAGATAAAAATAAAGAGAAAGTCGCTGATATTCAGAAAGAAATAAACGTGTGCGAAGAATATATTGCTTGTGAGCAAATACCTTTGGAACAGCGATCACACGCAGAAACGGACAGGCTATTATTGGGCCTTCAAGGATTATACCACAGAAACAAAGAGATTATTAATCAAGAGATGGCGATCCATTTAACAAAACAGGCCCGTCTACAAGAGCGGATTACTCAAATACAAGAAAAGCTCTCCGCGAAACTTACGCAAGCAGCACCTGTCAATAAACCACTCGAGAGGGAAAGTTTACAAAAAGTCGCAAATATTCTCGGTGTTCCTGAAGCTAATTCAGAAATAAGTAATAGATCTCTTCTGAAACTAGATTTTTTTACCACTCGCACCCTTCGACAAGCTCAGGGCGAGCGGTAGAGAAGTTATTTTGTCCGCTCGTGGTGAGCTTGTCGAACCATTCGAGCGAGTTTCAGAAGAAGTCTAATATTTAATCGATATTCTTTTTTACAAAAATCCCCGCTTTAAACGGGGATTTTTTTCTTCAGCTGGCTCTTGCTTATCGCTATTTTCTTCATCTCTATTTTTTTGGCACTTTGGTTTCCAGCCTTTCTTTTTTAGAACTACCGGAATAACACCTTGCCAATGTTTGATAAGAAAATAAACATTAACATGGTTGGGCAATGATCCCACGCTAAATCCAATAACATGATCCGCTGTTAAAGGAACATTCAGCTCTCTTAATGTTTTATTAATAATTCGCGTTGATTTGTGATTGCCATTTTTACTTTGCTTCACTTTCTTGTTCAAAAGTTCAGCAAATACATGCATGCTAGTGGCAGCATTAAAGAAGCAGAGAGAAAATAAAGTGCATGATAAAAAAAGCTTCATTGTTATCTCATTGGTTAACTAATTTCCAAAGATCCAGAAAATCTTGCATACTCATTTGTTGCGCACGCAGTGCCAAAGTTTGGGCCGATATTTTGTTTAAATCATAATGAGTGGACATCAGATTGTTTCGCATTGTGCGCCGCGGTTGAGCAAAACAATGCTTGATAAATTCCCAAAACTTCGGTTCATCAGGAATCACGCCGACATCTTTTTTTGGTTTGAAATAAAGTAATCGTGAATAGACCTTAGGCGGGGGCAAGAATGCACCCGGCGGCACTTTTTGCAACAATTTCCACTCAAAATAATAGTTAAAAAATAATGATGGATACCCGTACCCTCTGCCCGATGTCTTCATTATCTTCTGCGCAACCTCTTCCTGCATCATCACCACACCTTCCTTTAATAGGTGTCTATTTTTATGTAATAAATGCAAAATAGGAAACGTAATTTGATAAGGCAAATTTGATAAGAGCGTCCACGGCTTATATGGTTCAAATCGTGAAAAATCAACATCAAGAATATTATCTTCAAAGATGGTAATCCGTTTATCCGGGATGCTGTTTTTAACAAAACCTGCCCATTGTGGATCGATTTCAAAAACCCAAAAACGGGCAAGCGGATGCTTTACAATTTCTTGCGTTAAAAATCCATCACCGCAACCGATCTCAAATACACTGCTATCCTTAGATAAGCTCACATTATCGAGCATATGCTCAACAACTTGTTGGTCGCGTAAAAAATGTTGCCCATATCTTTTTTTGATGGGAATACCGTGAGACTGTGCCACGCTTTAATATTTCCTCTTCAATTTAATAACATGTTTTTTATTCCGCTCGTGGTGAGCTGGTCGAACCATTCGAGCGCCCAAAATTAGAAAGCTTTATTAATTCATCCCAATTTTTTTTTATTAACGCTTCTTTCTTTTTTCTAGACCAGCCTTTAATTTGTCGCTCTGCATTAAAAGCCTCATCTCGAGTGGTAAATGCCTCAACGTATAAAACTTCTATTGGCAACCTTGCAGCAGTATAACCATCAAATGATTTAGCATTATGTTCAGCTATTCGCTTTTCAAGATTATCAGTATGTCCAGTATAATATGAATTATCATTGCATTTTAAAATATAGACAAAAAAATTACTCATGTTTTTAACGTCAAATTATTTAACGCTCGAATCCTTCGACAAGCTCAGGACGAGCGGAACAATCTACAAAATCATACTCATTCATAGTTTTATAGGAGACCAAATTTTGCATTCAATTATTTCATCAATGCTTCTCTAAATACATCCAATTCTTCAAGTACTTTACCGACACCCTTTACCACGCAAAAGAGTGGATCTTCGGCCACCGAAACGGGCAACCCGGTCACCCGAGAAAGCAAGCGATCAATGCCACGCAACAACGAACCACCCCCGGCAAGCTTGATGCCTTTGTCAACTAAATCAGATGAAAGTTCCGGCGGTGTATTTTCTAACGCAACGCGCACCACATCAACAATACTTGAGATCGTTTCTAGTAGTGCCTCATTTACTTCTTGGCTGGTCAGCGTAATAGTTTTTGGCACACCACTTACCAAATCGCGCCCTTTCACTTCAACGGTACGCAACTCAACCAGCGCATCAAGCAATGCCGCGCCAATTTCTATTTTAATACGCTCTGCCGTGCGCTCACCGATCAAGAGATTATATTTACGTTTTACATATTGCACAATCGCGCGATCCATTTCATCGCCGCCAACGCGTACCGACCGGCAAAATACTACTGATTTAAGTGATATCACCGCAACCTCAGTAGTTCCCCCGCCAATATCAACAATCATACTGCCGCATGGTTCTTGCACCGGTAATCCGGCGCCGATTGCCGCAGCCATTGGTTCAATTATAGTGTGAACCTCGCCGCGCGCTCCCGCTTGTTTTGCCGAATCTTTCACCGCACGTTCTTCAACCTGAGTGATGCCCGAGGGCACACCGATGATCATGCGTGGACGAACCAGCGTGCGCCGATCATTGTGCACCGCGCGAATAAAATAGCGCAACATGCTTTCGGTTAATTCAAAATTTGCAATTACCCCATCCCGTATCGGACGCGAAGCAACGATACTCTCGGGAGTTTTTCCGAGCATCTCTTTAGCGCTTTTGCCCGCGGCAAGAACTTGGGTGGTACCCGCTTTTACTGCTACTACCGATGGTTCATTCAGCACGATTCCTCTGCCAGGAACATAGACCACCGTATTGGCGGTGCCTAAATCTATGGCAAGATCATTGGAAAAGATGCTGAAAATTCTTTTGGCCGGAAGAAATTTCATAACGGGTTTCCTTATTTTTTTAAAAATTAAATTCCAAACCTAAAACTACTTTATATGAGTGCACCGATTTATGTGCCACTAAGAAAGTATAGGGTATATCCCAAGCTACACGAACAATGGGATTATAGCCACGAACAGGTGTAATTTTGTCAAAATCATAAAATGCTGTGAGTGTTACATATTCTGATGCCCATGACGAAAGCTTTTCAACTTGTTCAAGATTTGCTTTTACTGTTTTATCCAGACGAAGATCGGTCCAATGATCTTGATTGTGGTTCACGAGCGTATATTGCAAACGAACGCCAAGCCCTTCCCGAATACCTTCCCATTGCGCGTACATTGAAAATATTTCAGACAAACCGGGGTTTACCCGCGCCGGACCAACCAGCACGCCAAATACCTGCGGCTCACTGGGTGAAGGATACGCTTGACCCGGCAATAAAGGACGCGCAACCGGCATTCTCTCAATTCTTGTGCGCGCGAATCGCTTACTCAAACGCAGCAAAACGCCAACTTTCCAATCTTCTTTTACCTCAAATTCAGCATCACCGCTTGCATATACTCCCCAGTGCCCATTGCCGCCAAACGGAATAGAGGCGGGCTGATAAATATTTCGCGTAACGCCGGTGGGAATAAGCACTCCCAAACGGCCGGCATATTCAAGCGACCGTAATTTATAAGAATATTCGCACCGATTTGCCCAGCGAAGATAGGCCTCAATATCCCCCATGCCGCCCTGCTGCACATGGTTGCACGAAAGTCCTAAATCGGCAAACATGCCGCGCAAAATTCGCCCCAATTCCTCAACCTCTCCGGGAGAAAATGGGGGTGTTTCGGATGATGTTTTGGGTGGATTAAAGAAAAAATCGAGGTATGAATTTGATCGCATGGCCAACGTTAAAACGCCGGCAGAAAAACCCCACCCCAGATACTGGCGATAGGAAAACGCAAAACCTTGTGTCTGTAATTTTCCCCTAATGCTCCAGGGCAACTCCCCGGCCAAGAGGCCCGGATCAAGCGGATCCGGTTTTCCATCCAATACAAAAGAATATGCCAACTGCGATTGATCGAGTGGCCCGGCAAGTTCGATAATACCAATTTCTCGCTCACGATCATCAATGGCCCTGCTTGCTGTGGTGACAAAAAAGTCACCGGTCAGATGTGATTCCCTGCCCGGAACGGAAATATAGGGATATTGCATCAGGGGAAGATAGCGATTATCGTATACCATTCCTGATGCCGCAACACCAACCATGAGTAACAGAACGATAGAACCAGTTATTTTTAGATTTCTTACCATTGTTGATGCGCGAATCCTATGCTTAATGAGGAGAGAGTGGGATTCGAACCCACGATCCCATTTTCATGGAATAGCCGCTTTCGAGGCGGCCGCTTTCGACCACTCAGCCATCTCTCCAAAAACATTCATATACGTATTATTTACACTGTTTGTGTTCTATATAGTGTATAAGTCATTCATTTTTTTGCAAAATCTATATTCATTTTCCCATCCCCATGAGCAAGATAGACTTCGCCCCGATATGTGATAGAATTTTTCTGCCCCCCTTCACCATCTTCTGAAAAATTCATTTTTATAACCAAGGAGAGATGTATGTTTTCCAATAGAGTACAAGCGATTGTGCTTGCAGCCGGAAAATCAACCCGGTTTAATACCGGACGAACAAAATTATTAGAAAAAATTTGTGGCCAAGAAATGATTTTATATACCACGCGCGTATTGGAGCAATTAAGCGTTCCTATTACCGTGGTTGTCGGTTATCAAAAAGATGCAATTCAACAAACTATTTCCCAACGTCACCACAACACCAACAGCATTAAATTTGTGGTACAAGAAGAACAATGTGGCACGGGCCATGCGTTAATGTGCACCAAACTCGTTTGGGAACGTGATCATATTTTGATTCTCAATGGTGATGTGCCACTGGTTACCACGGATATCATTCATGGTTTGTTTGAGACACATACAACAAAAAATGCTGACATTAGTTTTGTTATTGCGCATAATGCCGATCCGGCATGCGGCAGCTACGGTCGTGTGGTTAAAAATGATGGTTCAATTAAAATTGTTGAAGCACGTGATTTTGATGGCGATGCAAATGAACATTGTTGCATCAATGCCGGCATCTATTTAATCCGCAAACAATTTTTACAAGAATGCATTGACAGCGTTTCCATGCACGCAACAGCAAAAGAATTTTTTATCACCGACTTGGTGAAAATTGCCAGCGAAAAATCAAAAACGATTGCCATGTTTTCCGCGCCCTTTGATCGTGTGCGCGGCATAAATACATTGCAAGAGTTATGGGTCGCCGAACAGATAAAACGAGCAGAATTAATTAAATATTGGATGGATAGAGGAGTACATTTTTCGGTCGCGCAAAATGTGCATCTTGATATAGATGTAATTATTGGTAGCGGTACTTATATCGGCTGTGGCGCACACATTTTAACCGGCACCGCTATCGGCAAAAATTGCAAAATTCATGAATTTGCTTCACTGGAAAATAGCCGGTTAGGTGATGATTGTGAAATTTTGCCCCATTCGATTGTCAAAGATTCAACCATTGGTTCCAATTCAAGCATCGGCCCATTTGCTCATGTTAAAGAAAATTCACTTATTGGCCAAAATGTAACGCTCGGAAACTTTGTTGAGGTTAAAAAAAGCACCATCGGCGATGGCACCAAAGCAAAACACTTAGCTTATTTGGGTGATGCACGCATTGGCGCAAATGTTAATATCGGCGCCGGCACAATCACCTGCAATTATAGCGGATCGGGAAAGCATCAAACCGTTATTCATGATAATGCGTTTATCGGGAGTAATAATACCCTCATAGCACCCGTTACTATCGAACAAAATGCCTATACGGCAGCCGGATCGGTAATAAGCGAAAATGTGCCGGCCAATGCTTTGGCAATTGCCCGAGCTCGTCAAGTAAATAAAGAAGGATATGCGAACCAATTACGTGACATTAAAACACCCGAAGCCGCACGACATGCCAACTCCACCTTGCATTCATTTATGGGCGCATTAAAATCTAAACCAAGCGAGACATCAGAGCCAACATGATCCTTCCAGACACACCTTCGGGGCTCCTCAGGATGAGCGGAAAAAGACTGTTTATAAGATCCTTCAATACGGAATCTTACGATTTCTACTCCCAGCCCTCGCTCTAACGAGCTATGGTGGGCACGCAGGACGAATGGTAGCGAGTCCGTTCGTGGTGAGTATCTCGCGAAGCGAAATATATCGAACCATCTTTGAAAACAACTTCAGCGATCACAACTAAATTAACCAAGAAAGCCTTCTTTCTTATGATAAAATTTATACATACCGCCGACATTCATTTTGGCATGGAAAATTATGGCCGCATTGACCCAAAGACCGGAATTCATAGCCGGTTGCTCGATTTTCAAAAAGCGTTCAATTTTTGTATTGATCATGCAATCGGTCACAACGTCGATTTTTTTCTTTTTTCAGGTGATGCCTATAAAACGGCACACCCGAGCCCCACACAACAAAAATTGTTATTTAATTGTTTGATGCGTTTGTTTCAAGCAAAAATTCCGGTAGTGATTGTGGTGGGCAACCATGATAACCCGCTCAGTTTTGGTAAAGCAAATAGTCTTGATATCTTTCAAGATCTGCCGCTTGACGGTTTTTATGTCATCGCAAAACCAACCATACTGCCACTCGTTACAAAAAATGGTCCGATCAATATCGTTGGCATTCCCTGGCCAACGAGAAACACCATTTCTATTTCCAATCAGCATCTCTATAAAACCGGCATAGAAATTACCACGCACATTTCAAAAGCAGTTGCTGACATTATTGCTGATGCTGCAAAAAAACTGGACCCAAAAATCCCGGCAGTACTGGCCGGACATTTGACCGTTTGCAATGGTATTTTTTCCGGTTCTGAAAAACGCGCAATTTATGGCAATGATCCTACATTTTTACCGTCACAACTAGCAATTGAGCCATTTGACTATGTGGCCCTGGGCCATTTGCATCGGTATCAAGATCTAAACCCCAACGGCTATCCCTCAATTATTTATTCGGGATCCATTGAGCGGGTTGATTTTGGCGAACGCAAAGAAGATAAAGGATTTTGTTTGGTAACTGTTGAGCAAAAAGGCACAACCACCCATCAATTTATTAAAACACCCATGCGGCCGTTTATTCAAATTGAGGTGCATTTGCAGCCGGGCCTTGATCAAACGCAACAGATTCTTGCCGAACTTGACCAATATGACATTACCGATGCGGTGGTAAAAATTGTCTACCATGTGCCGCAGGGCAAAAAAGATACCGTTGACATTAAGGCACTCGAACGCGCATGCCTCAAGGCGATGTATTTGGTTGCCATTATTCCGATTCGTAAACCGGAATCGCGCGATCGCCGTTCGGCCCTCAAAGTTGATATGGATCTGCCAACATTGCTGGGTACCTATTTTTTATCAAAGCCGGAATACAAAGATAAAAAAGATCAGTTGATTGAAAAAGCACTCGGATTATATGAAGAATCACAAAAAGAAACCACCTCAGAGTAATGGTATACACAATAAATTAATCATTCTTCTGCTGCTCCCGCTAACAATTGCGCCAGATGCAAACCAAAGCAACCGTGAATATCTCAAATCAAAACTGCCGCCAAAGCGTGCACTATTTACCGGCATTTGTGGCATTGCTCTTATTGGCGTAGGAATAAAAACAATAAAAGAGAGAAATATTAACTCGCAACATTTTGAAGTGTTAGCAGAAGCAGTTAAAGGATCTAAATTAGCGATGGAGTATCAACAAATTGCGTATTCTTTACGATCATCAGCTATTTTGTATGGATCATTCAATATTGCCGCCGGATTGGTTGTTATATATGATGCCTGGCAACACATGAAGAATACAAAAAAACTGGCTCAAAAAAAAATTGAATGCATTAAATCAAAGCGTTCTTCAATCAATTTTTAACAAATTTTTTTTCATTTCAAAGTTTTAGTTTGACTATTGATTGGTTTACTATATATTTTTATTGATTTTTAGCAGTAAAAAATCAATTTCAAATAATATAGACATCGACCATACCATACAATACATCCGTGAAGGAGTTGCAATGAAACAACAAATCATTTCTGTTTCTATTCAAATTTTTATCAATTAAATAACCTTTTTTCATAAAAAAACCATACGCAAAGTCTTAATTTTTTAATGGTACATTTAGCTCATTTAGTTTGCAAAAAAATATTCTCTATACTTCTGATTAGCACACAATTTTTTTGTAATTTTTCGGCGATGGAATTGCCGGAAGTTCAAGATACCAAAAACCAGAGAAAAACCGAAATAATCTATCCTCAATCTTTGTCTCCTTTTAAACATACTACCGTAACTTTAAATCAACTAACTCAAGATCAATTTCCCATATCATTCGATACCGCTGATCAATCAATGTTGGTTGATTATCAATGGGACGGAAAATCTATCGCCCAAGCTATTATGGGGGATAAAAAAATATTTTTAAAAAGCTCTGATCCGCAAAATTATAACTTCCTTCTCACAAAACCTTTACAAACCGGGGACTTGAATGTCGACTTAAAAGGAAAATTTATTTGCCAAGAATCAGTCGAGGTTGACGGCACCGCACTTATGGCATGTTCTTTCAAAATTAAAAAAAATTTTAAATCAGATAAATTTTGTTTTGATGGAAAAAAAATCACCAATGAAGGTTCTTTTGTAACTAATAATTGCAATGTTGAGAATTGCCAATTACTTCTAAATAAAAATCTTTGGGTAAATAATAAAGATTGTTACTTAAAGCAGGTTGGAAAACTTATCACAACACCAACCTCTGTTTGGACCGCAGGAGGCACATGGGGTGGAAATTACAGAGAATTGCATCTGGAAGGAAATTCCTCAGTTGGAAGTGCAGCAGTATTTGGCGTGGAATCTAAAGCAAATTTCAATGGCACTTTTGAAGCCCCAATTTTATACGTAGAAAGCAAAGGTGACATTTCTTCTACTCCGCAGTCAAAATTTCTGGTCAGCCATCATTTGGGACTCAAAGCAAAAGAACTTCTAGAACAAGAGGGTGCTATTGTTGAAAAGTTACAATTGGAAAAAGCAGAAAAAGATACAAACAATGAAACTGAGGGTGAAGCGATAACGAAGCTTTTTCAAAGAGGGATCTTTCTTCAATCTGAAAACGGCAATGTGCATAAAAAGGGAATAATCGCCGTTAACGATAAGCAAGTATATATCGCTGCAAAAAAAGACTTATTGCACGATCAACTCACCGATGCTGGTAAGAATTCTCAAGCATCGATTTTGATGGCAGGAGAAAATATAACTTTAGAAAATGATTCAACATTAAAAGGATTTTCTGCTCAACTGAAGGCTCAAGAATCCATTTTACAGCAAGGTAAAGTTGAATTAGACCCTTCCCAAATCCCCGATAGCAATAATGCTTTAGCAAATGAGATTGAAAAAACAGGTTTATTAGCGATTGGTGGAAAAAAAATCACTACCACTGAATCATCGCAAATAAAAGCAAAAACAGTTTGTATGGGAGCTGAACAAGAAATTATTCAAAAAGGCGCAATAAACGCCCAAAACAATATTCTCCAAGTTGCTCCAAAAATACAATTAGCAAAAACCTCCTTCACTACGGCAAACAACGCCTCGCTCATTGCTGATGAAATGCTGTCTCAAGAAGGCAAACTTCATATTGATCAAGTATTGATGATGCGAGCAAAACGACTCTATAATTTTGGAGAGGTAACGGCACAAAACGCCCACTTAAAAGCAGACCGTTGGTTTTTAAATACACGAAATGTAGGCGTTAAAAATGAGCTTATTATTGATGCTGTTTTATTGATGAATGCACTTCCGGGCTGGATACAAGCAAAAAATATCCAAACTAATGCAATCTTCGACGTTAACCTTTTGGGTTGTTACAAGGCGCAAAATTATACCACTAATGCAATTGTTGATTTTAATGCCGGGTTGCGATTACCACAATTTAATTCATGGAATGATCTTTTCTCGACTGCAACTCTCAAGACAGCATTAGATACAGTTGTCTCTGCGACATTGCCTGCTTATACGCAACCGTTCTATTCCATGAAAAAAACTCTTTTGAATCTCCCGGCAAAATATCGAATGCTGCGCGCACTTTATATGCAACTTAGCCAATTATCCGACAAAAGCAGCGGCCTGAGTGATGTGGTTCCCCTCCTTGCACAGGCATCAAATTTGACTATATCAACCATTCAAGAAACAAAAAGTGCAACAACGAATTTGCAAAAAATTAACTCCAGCCAAACAAAAGAGCTTTTAAAGAACATAACAGCATCTTCTGCTAGGGCCAAAACAATTGAGACACTTCTTGATTGGAAAGCAAATGCAATCAATTCATTTGTTTCTTTCAATATGATTCGCTCCCTAGCCGAAGCACTTGCCCCAAGCCAGAATCGAAAAGCATTAATTGATTTTGATTGTGGCATTACCGTGAGTTGCAATGGCAATTCTATGAACGTTTGGAATAGCAATACTGGCGCTACGGTTTTTGCCAATGGCTATAAATTAAACACCTGCTGTGGAAACAATGAAGGGTTATTAGCTGCGCCGGATATAAATATTTATGCTACCAACAACTATACAAATGGATCAGAGGCTTATATTGAAGGCTGCAAGGCATTAATTGAAGCAGAAAATCTGGGAGTTAAGGGTACTATAAGTACAACTGATGCTATTAGTTTAAAAGCTGAAAAACAATTACAAATGTCTGCAAGAGCAACTACCGGTAATATAATTGCTGTTTCTGCGCTGGAAGTTGATTTACAAAAAAATAGCCACATAAAGGCTAAAAGAGGAAATTTTGTCGGTGATACTGTCACACATGCAGCAACTCTGAACGCAGAGCAAGTCAATATCGAAGCAAAAAAAGTTACTTTAAAAGAAGATTCACGCATCCAGACTGGAGGTTCTGATTCGTTAACCTTAATCAAAGCTGATAGCCTAACGGCAGAAAAAGGTGCTCATATAATTGACGTTGACAATCAAAATACTAATGCCAACAGAGACACAATAGTTCTTATAACAAAAAATACTGACTTACAAAAAGACAGCGTATTGAACGGCGGCAACGGCGCGGTAAAATCGGTGAGCAAGCAAATGACTAATGCCGCACATATCAGCGGTAAATCTATTGCGATGCAAGCGGAAGAAATGCTCTTTAAAGATGGCTGCAATATGCAGGCTCACGGTAAAGATTCTCATGTTTTTCTGCATGCAGACACATTCAAAGCTGAAAG
>Ga0182016_10000531_pt1 | contig 47710 bp, 33 predicted proteins | sample 712S2MmetaG_FD_120491 | JGI IMG/M metagenome (GOLD analysis project Ga0182016, IMG submission 120491) | Permafrost microbial communities from Stordalen Mire, Sweden - 712S2M metaG | ecosystem: Environmental > Terrestrial > Soil > Wetlands > Permafrost | place: Sweden: Stordalen | collected...
CCACTCGCGGCCCATGCTCTCGCTCGACAACGCCTACTCCATTGACGAGCTGCGCGACTGGGACCGCCGCGTGCGCGATCTGGCCGGCAGTCTGCCCGTGGATTACACCACCGAGCTCAAGCTCGACGGCCTGAGCGTGGCATTGCGCTACGAGCCGGCTGCTGACGGCGCCTCGCGCCTGGCGCTGGGCCTGACTCGCGGCGACGGCCAGGACGGCGAAGACGTCACCTCCAACATCCGCACCATTCGCAGCGTTCCGCTGTCCATTTCCCGGGATTTCATTGAAAGAGCCCGCCTGCCGCAGGGAAAGGCATTTGAAGTACGCGGCGAATGCGTGATGCCCGAAGCTGCCTTCAGGCGCATGAATGAGGAGCGCGAAAAAGAAGGGCTGCCGGCATTCGTCAATCCGCGCAATTCGGCTGCCGGAACGCTGCGAACCCTCGAGCCTTCAATCGTCGCCAATCGCAGGCTGGTGTTCTTTGCCTATTTCCTGCTCATCGATGGCGAGTATTTTGCTGCCGGACAGGATGCGACTCTTGAGACGCTCACGGCTCTCGGCTTCCGCGTGAATCCGCATCGCGGACGCGTGAGCGATGTCGACGAAATGGCCCGGTTTATTGAAAATGCCGGACAACAGCGACCCACGCTCGGCTACGACATCGACGGCGTGGTCATCAAAGTTGATTCACACGCCACGCAGCAGCGGCTCGGGTATACCGGCCGCGCGCCGCGCTGGGCCATCGCCTACAAGTTCACCGCTGAGGCGGCGATCACCCAGCTTCAAGGCATTATGATCACCGTGGGCCGCAGCGGCAAGCTCACGCCCACGGCCATGCTGCATCCGGTGTTTGTGGGGGGCGTAACCGTGAGCCGCGCCACGCTGCACAACGCCGACTTTATTGAACGGCTCGGACTGCTTATCGGCGACTCGGTCAAGGTGGAGCGCGGCGGCGATGTGATTCCCAAAGTGGTTGAGGTGGTCGAAGACGCCGGCCATCCGCGCGGAAACCGTAGGTTTTCTTTCCCTTTGGACTGTCCGGAGTGCCATAGCCCGGTGGTGCGCGAAAAGGGCGAGGCCGACTGGCGCTGCGTGAATGCCGACTGCCCGGCCAGGCTGCGTGAAACGCTGCTCCACTTTGGCAGCCGCGGCGTGATGAACATTGAGGGCATGGGCGACGCGGTTGTCGAGGAGCTGTGCAACAAGGGCCTGGTGACCAGCGTGGCCGATCTATACAACCTCAAAGACGAGGACCTGATCTCACTTACAACTACCTTCGTTCTCAAGAACAAGAAGACCGGGAACGACGAAACGAGGACGCGCACGCTGCTTGGTGCTAAAGGGACTGCGAATCTGCAGGAACAGATTCGCGCTTCAAAAGAAGCGGGCCTCGCGCGAGTCATCATGGGGCTGGGCATACGTCATGTGGGAGAGAGCACTGCCGAATCGCTTGCTGAGGAGTTTGGAGACATTCGGGAACTGGAACAGGCAGACACCGCAAGGCTGGAGCAGGTCGCCGATATCGGGCCAGAGGTTTCCCACGAAATATTCGATTTTTTTTCGAAGCCCGCCAACATGCTGCTGGTTCAAAGATTCCGGGAATTGGGCGTGAAAATGACCGCCGAGAAGAAGCAGCGTTCAACGCAGCTTGCGGGGCTCACCTTTGTGCTCACCGGCACGCTGCCCACACTATCGCGCGAAGCGGCCAAGGAGAAGATCGAGGCCGCGGGCGCCAAGGTCTCCGGCTCGGTGAGCAAGAAGACGAGTTACGTGGTTGCGGGCGAAGACGCTGGATCGAAGCTCGACAAGGCGCATGAGCTCAAGGTTCCGGTGCTTGATGAGGCGGGTTTGCTGGCGATGCTTCTGGGCTCTTCGCCGGATTAAGTTTGCGGCCTTCGAACATGAGCGGCATAACTGCCAGCAGAGCCACTAGCAGATCGAATCTCATGTAAGGCTCCTAATAAGCGGCTGCCTTATTGCTGCGATCGCCGCCGTGCAATATCGGGCCGGCGCTCGGCTGCGCGCAGCTCGCGCTCCCGCTCGCGTTCCCAGGCCTCGGCGCGCCAGTGGGCAGAGTTGTAGCGCGGCTCATCGGGAATGTCCACTGTGGCACTCCCGTCGTTGCGCGGAAGCATGGTGACCAGCCCGGCCGGTTGGCGTTGCGCGGGCCGCGGGGCATTTGCCTCAACAGGCGATAACAGTCGAACGCTCGATTCATCTTCATCCAGGACGGCTTGCCTCGAAGGCGCATCGTCATAGGCCGCCCTCGAGGTCAAGCTCGTATCGGTCGCCACGGGCAACGCCGGCTCGTCTTCATCGCCGCGCTGCGCGCGCACCGCAAGCGACTTGGCCATGTACTCGTCAACCAGCTTGTGCAGGCAGGTTTGCCCGCACAGATGCTTTGAGCCGGGCCGCAAGCGAAGACGCGAACTCCATCCGCTCATGCGCAACTCGCCACCCTGCTCGTAAGCCACAAACCAGTGATTGGTCTGCCGCTTCTCAGTACCGCAGATGTCGCACGATATTGCCTGCCGGATCACCGGAAACCCTCATTCCCGTGCTGCGCCTTCTCCCATTTCATCGTGCCGTGGGGAAGAAAAGATTAGAAAAGCGAGATTCAATTGAGGCAGGATTCAAATGCGGACGCGGAGAGCTCGATCGTCCTGAATTGGAACAGTCGAATCGGATCGCATGCGCCCCCTGAACAACGAAGGAGCGCGGTGCATGCCGCGCTCCCTGTCTGGATACCAAATCTAAATTCTGCCTCGCGCTACTGCCCCGCTCACTCCTTCGGCGCAAAGTATCCTTTACGAGCGTGCACGTGGTAGCCGCGGTCTTTGCAATACAGATAAATGGTTCTGAACGATCCGTCGGTCTTGAAATCGGCGGGCGTGTAGTCCAGTTCATACTGGCTGCGCAGTTCCGTCTCGATAGCGCTGAAGCTCACGGCCATGTCTTCAACGTTGGGTGGGAAAAATGCCTCGCCGCCCGTCTCCTCGGCCAACTGCTGCATCACCTTGTCGCCGGAGCCGCGGCTCGGCGTCCAGTTGGTGCTGATGGAATAGATGATCGTGTCGGCCCGCTGGCACTCCTTGATGGCTTCGTCCTCGTATACGCGGCTCTGGTTGTCTTCGCCGTCGGAGATGAGGATCATTGCCTTACGCACGGGTTCGGGGCCGCGCGAGGTAAGCAGCTTGTCGCGGCATGCTGTGTACACCGCGTCGTAAAGCGCGGTGCCGCCGCCCGATTTGAGTTTGTTCACTCCCGTTTCGAGCCCGTCCAGATTGTTGGTCCAGTCCTGGGTCACGTCGGTCGAGACGTCGAATCCCATCACAAAGGCGCGGTCTCCCTTGGCCTTGAGCACCTCAAGCAGAAACTCAATGGCCGATTGCTGCTCAAACTGGAAGCGCGAATGAATCGATGTGGAGGTATCGATGACGAGGCCCACGCGCAACGGCAGGTTGATCTGCTGGCGGAACCGATCGACTTTTGCGGGAGCACGCTGGTCGTCAAGCAGGGCAAAGTCGCTCTGCTGCAGGTTGGGGATGTAGCGGCCGCGGCCGTCAGTCACCGTGAAGATGAGCGGAACCTCGTTGACGATGACCTGAAATGGCTTCTGGTTCTCATCGTCTGCCGCGCCCGCCTGCGCGGGATGCGTGGCCGGCGTCTTCTGCGCTGCCGGGGCTTGCGCCGGTGCGGTTGATGAGGAGGCCGGGGCTGGCGGCGCGGGCGTCGATGGTTGTTGAGACGGCGCGGCGGACACAAAAATTACCGCCAGGGCCAGACACAGGAGTTTTCGGTTCATAGCTTCCTTATTTTAACAATTGCAACCCGCCATTCGCGGCCCGCGGCTTCAACCGCCGGCGCCCTGGTCTGCCCGGCCTTCCAGCCGCTCCAGAAACGCCTCCAATTCCGCAGGCAGCGGCGCTTCCAGTTCCAGCGCTTTCCCCGTGGTCGGGTGTGTAAATTCCAGCCGCGCTGCGTGCAGAAAATTTCGACCCAGTCTGAGTCTTTCCCCCTCCGAGCCGCGCCGCCCCGCCGTCTTTCCCGATTGCGCTGGAGTCTTCTCCACAATCTGCCCGGCCCCGCCATACAGCGTGTCGCCCACTACCGGATGGCCGAGCGACGCCATATGTACTCTGATCTGGTGCGTCCGACCCGTCTCGATCCGCACACGTACCAGCGTGAACGGGCCAAAGCGCGTCTCGAGCCGCCGTACCACCTCATAGTGAGAGACTGCCGATCGGGCATTTTCGTTAGGCGCCGTCGTCATTCGGGTGCGGCGGATGCGGTCGCGGCTGAGGGCCGCCGTAATGGTTCCCTTGTCGCGTTCCAGCCTTCCCTCCACCAGCGCAATGTAGGTTTTCTTGATGCGCCGCGACGAAAACATCTCGCCCAGCACTGCGTGGGCATGGTCGTTCTTGGCCACCACAATCAGCCCGCTGGTGTCTTTGTCGAGACGGTGAACAATGCCCGGCCGCAGCTCGCCGCCCGTGCTCGAAAGCTTGTTGAAGCGGTAAAGAAGCGCGTTCACCAGCGTGCCGCGGCTGCGCGCGTCGTCGGTCTGGCCGGAGCCGGCGTGCACCATCATTCCGGCCGGCTTGTCGATCACTGCCAGGTCGGCATCCTCGTAGACCACGTTGAGCGGAATCGCTTCAGGCTCGGCTTTGAGCGGCGCCGGATGCGGCTCGCCGGTTACCTCGATGTGCTCGCCGCCACGCAACTTGGTTGAGGACTTGGCGGCAGCGCCGTTTACGCGCACGTCGCCCTGATCGACGAGCATCTGCACCCGCGACCGGCTCACATCGGCGAGTTGGGTAGCGAGAAAATGATCGAGCCGCTGCCCGCGCGCCTCGACCGGCACTTCGAAGGTGCGAAGCTCACTCATGCAAAACTCCATGTTTTGTTGTCCCGTGACCCGAGCCGATTCCCGACACGTCTTCAAGCGCCGGTTGCCCCATCCTTTTCACAGCTTCATCGTGAAAAGGGTGGGAGCCTGCATCTTCAACCGCCAGCTCGATGACTTGCTGACTCGCCGGCTCGCTGCTCTTGCGCTCCCTAAGTATCCACGCGCCCAAAATCACCATCGCCACCGCCGCAATCTGCGGTCCATCGAGCGCGCCCTTCAGATTCGATCCCCGTCCCACAGGGTCGCGCCACAACTCGGTCACGTAAATCGCTGCGCCCATCCCCAACAGGCAACCGCCGGCAATGTCTCCCTCGCGGCGTCGCACCGGCAGCCACGCCAGCAGCAGAACGGCTAGGGTCAGGTACGCGAACGCCGCATAGACCTGCACCGGGTGCAACGGAACGCCGAGCGGCGTCCCGCTCCACAGCGCAGCGGCGGGGCTGGTGTAGATCACCGCCCATGGAACGGTCGTCTCTGTGCCGTATCCGGAGCCGGCCAGCAATGCGCCCATCTGTTCGCAGGCCAGCCCCATCGCGATCGGCGCGGCCAGCGCGTCAGCCGCGGCCAGTGCCGGCATGCTGCGCACCCGAACGTACCAGGCTGCCGCGCCCGCCGCGGCAAGTGCTCCCACCCCCGCCACCAGCGGATGGTGGATCATGGCCAGGCCTGGCGTCCATTGCGGATGCGACCTGATCGCGCTCCAGTTCACGGCCACCAGCAGCAGCCGCTCAGCTACCAACGCGGCGCACATTGAAATTATGCACAGGTTCCACATCTTGGCGGCATCCACGCCCGCCATGCGCGCGGTGCGCTGCGCCACAAAAAGAGCAACCAGCGCGCCGATTGCGGCCATCGCCCCATACGACGGAATGATGAGAGAGCCGATGTGAAATAGGACGGGATGCACTTCAAGACAGGATACGGGATTTCGCGGTCGGGTAGTGAGGTCGGTGTGCGGGAGGCAATGCTGCCAAGGGGTACTACTGGTTCGACTGCGCCGCTGCCGGCTGCGAGGGCCTTGAGGGCGACACAGGCTGCGGCTGGGGCGCACGCGCGGGAGTAGCCGCTCCGGGAGGCATGGGAACATGTATGTCAAGACGCGGCATGATCTGGCTGTCAAAAGCTAGTCCACTCGGATTGACGTTTCCTTGTCTTGCCATTCCATCCTCCTAACGTCTGGTTTACACCATACGCACTCTTGAAGTAGGTTTCGGCGATCAATTTGGCCTGAATGAGAAGCTTGGGCCGTTCCGCCAGTCCATCGGGAAAATTGCGTTGCAGCGCATCGAGTTGCAGCTTTCTGAGCCGATGCAGCCGATTCATGATCTCCTCGTCCGAGTACCGGCCGGAGAAGATATTTTCCCACTCCAACTGGACGTCGTTGAAAAGATTATCGAGAGTCATGGAGTGTGCGCCTGCGGCTTTATGCTTCTTGGCGAAGGGAAAAACGTCCTTAAGGGCGTCGGCGAGTTCAGATGCAGCGATGATCGCACCCCAAACAAATGCGTACCTTTCCCACACCACCCACGCCGCAATTCCCGCGCTCGATGCGATCGCCTTGAGCGCGCCAAGCTACGTTACCCACCTGCCTTGGGAGTCTCTATAGAGATGGACATATGAGGCGTCCGCTTTGAGATTGACCATCTCATTCCAATAAAGTCGTTGCTGGCCATGCGGGTCCGAGGCGTTCCCGCTCATTTCACCGCTCATTTCCTTGCGGCTTTCGGGGAGGGATGCCGACGGAATCAGTGTACCGCAAAATAGAAAGCCGACCCACTGGGCCGTGAGCAGTGTGCTGGTGAACCCGTCCTAAGACGGTGGAGCTCTCCGCGGTTCATTAGGCATTCCGGACTGGCGGACACGGCACACAGAACCGATTATCGAGTCGAGCCCCTGTTCAATGAATGTTGGTTCATCCAGCGTTGACTACCCACCTGCTTTGCAGGCCGGTTTCTATTGCGGATAGTAGGGCGCTTCGCTAAGAATTGCAAGTCTTGTGCAACTGAGGCGTGGTGTGATAGTTTCTTGCACCCGCATTCGGGATGAGCGGAACCAATCGGGAATACACGCTCAGTTACCGGTTCCGGCAGGCTTGACGGCAACCGGTTCAGCGTTCTTGCGATTGGCCTCATCCTGCGCGCGCGCAATCAGTTTCTTCAGCTTGCCCTCGAACTCTGCATCGCCCACACTGATCTTCGAGCGCTACTTGCCGGTTGCCCCCAGCGGCGCGCCAAAGCCCGAGCACGCATCCCATCCGCTTGCCGCCAGGTAGCCCTCGTAGTAGCCGCAGGTCCCCACCGTTACGTCGCGAAAGTCAGCAGCGGTTTTGCCGCTCGCGTAGATGAGAGTCTCTTCAGCCGAAGTGGATGCGCTGAAGTGGCCTGCGTGATTGGCCATGCCCGCCCAAAGCGGCGACGCCACGCTGGTGCCGCCGATGATGTTCCACGCGTACAGAGTTCCGCTCACGGTATTGTCGAGGCTGTTATAAACCCATACCCCGGTGCGCGGATTGCCGACAGCAGCCACATCGGGCACACCGCGGTGCGTGCTTACCGTGGCTGCAATGCTGCTCTGGAACGACGGCCGCGTTTCATACGCACTGTAGCCGCCGCCTGTGTCTTCCCAGGTAACTTCGCTTTCAAAGGCCAGCGTGCTCGGGTTGCGCGCGATGGTGGTGCCCCCGACCGCAATTATGTTGGGAGAGACCGACGGGTAGAGTGTGCCTTCACTATCCCCGCTCGACGCAAAGAACACCACGCTGGTGCCGGCAAAGGTCGAGTCGTACTGCGTCTCACCCTGGAACTCGCTGCCGCCCCAGCTCATTGAGACTTCGCCGCCACCCGCGGCCTTTACCAGCGCGACAGCCCTGGTAACCGCGGCCAACAGATCGCTGAAGTCGCTCGAATTTGCTTCTACCAGGTAAATATGCGCCGAGGGCGCGGCCGCGTGCGCCATCTCGATATCAAGCGCCTCTTCGGTGGCCCAGCAGTTCCAGCCGCCATAGTTCGCGCAATCGGGATCGACCGACGGCTTGGCCGCTCCGGGATACGCTACGGTGAACGTTGAAGAAGTGGGAGCCGGTAGCCCGAACTGACTGGAGTACGCTGTCAGATCAGCCATCGCGGTCGGGTAATCGTAGGCATCCACGATTGCAATCGCCTTTGAGCCTCCGGTCGCAACCGTCGTCAAAGTTCCCGGATTGCAACCCGTCGTCACCTTCACCAACTGATAGAGGCAGGCGAGCGACGCGGGAGTCTCGGCGTAGTATCCCGAAATCGGTTGCACCGATTTGGTAACCGTCTCCCGGAGCGCGTCTCCCCTCGAAATGGGCAGCCTTGCTGCTTCTTCATCCTCGCTGAATGCCAGGATGTCGAGCGGACGGCCGGCGGGAACGAAGATTTTATAGAGAGTGCGCGCGCGGATGCCAATATCTTCGGGCAGCTGGATTCCCGAATGCGGGATCACGATCTGACCGCTGCCTGCGCGGGCAGTCTGCACTGAAAGTTCATCGTCACTCTGGGAAAGCTGAGCCGGCGCGGCCGTTGACGAGAGCAAGAAGGCCACGCTCAAGGCCATGAGGAAACGGGCTGTGGAACCGAACATGAAGACCTCCAGGCTCCGCGCAGATGAATGGCGCGGCGATAACAGGAGGGCAGTCGCCGGTCCTGTACTGGAGCTGTTATCGGAGGAGAAAAATTAGACTTTACAAATTTCTAATGAAGATCTCTCAAAGGTAATGTGTTGGGATCGACAAGCATTGCTCCCACGGTGCGCGTTGGGAGCAACTTCAGCGGCCGCAAAGGGGCCTGCGGGCCTGGAGGCCCTGCGCTACGGTTCATCTCCCATCGCTTCATCAAGCAGCAAGCTCAGGTTCGAGGCGCGCGCATGGCCCTGCGTGGGATCCGCCGAGCGCGCCTGGGTAAGCTCGTCGGCGAGGTTCAGTGCTGCCAGCACGGCCACGCGCAACGAGTCCGCGGTCCGCCCCTGCGCCGCCACGGCACGCATCTTTGCATCCACCTGGCGCGCCAGCTCCTGAATGTGCGGCGCATTGTTGCCGGCCAGGTGATAGAGCTGGTCGTAGATCTCGACCGTTACAAATCCAGCTCGGTTCGTGGGTTCAGCGGCCATGGGCGCCTCAAATTTCCAGGGAGTCGAGCTGCTCAAGCAGCCGCTCCACGCGGTGCCGCACCGTGTCCCGCTCGGCGCGCAGGCTGAAGATCTCATTTTGCAGCTGCTCAACGAGCGGCTTCGTCTGGTCGAGTTCTGTCTGCAGCGGGCCAAGCTGCGCTACGGCCTTTGCAGCGCAATCTTCGGCTTCGGCGATTCGTACCTCGGCTGCGGCGCGCGCCTGCCGCTCGTGTTTCAGCATCTCCACCGCGCGCAACACGCGCTCTTCAAGCGCCGAAAAATCGTCAACGCTGACGGCCAGCGCGACCGGCCCATGCGCCTCTATCTGTTCCTGTTCAGGCTCGTCCTCAAGCTGGGGTTCAAGTGCCTCGGCCACTGCTACTTCGTCGCTCGTCTCATGTTCCACGGCTGGCTCGAACTCCACCTGCTGTTCCGCCGCTGCTTCTGTCTCAGTCCCCCAAAGGGATTCCGGTATCATCTCAACCCTCCGCGCTTTTTCAAAACGCCTTTGCCGGTTCGAGTATAGCCCGGATTGGTGTCGAAGAATTCCTCAGCCGCGCAGCCTTGCGCCAACCTTGCCAACAGCCTCCATCACCTGCGATTGAAAGCTCTGTAATTCCTCCTCGCGCAGCGTGCGGTCCGGCGCCTGGAAGGTGGTGCCCAGCAGCAGAGAATACTCGCCCTTGCCCAGCCGCGCATCGCGAAAAACCTCGCGCGCCCGCCAATCGACAAGTTCGCAAATCTGCAAGGTCCCGAGCGCATGGTCGATCTGTTCCCAGGCAATGCCCTCGTCGAGCACCAGAGAAAAATCGCGCCGCACCGGCTGGAATCGCGAAATCTCGCGCGCAACCGGATTGCGCACGGGCAACTTGTAAAGCCGGCCCAGATAGATTTCGCCTACCAGCACGGTATCTTTGAGCTTGCGCGCCGCCGCCTCGCGCGGATTGAGTTGCCCGAACCATCCCACCGTCAGCCCATCGGCAACCACGCGCGCCGCGCGGTACGGGTGCAGCCACTCTGGCGTGATGCCGGCTTCAGTAGCAAAGCGGTCAAAGTAAATCGCCTTCAATTCGAACCGCGACAGCAGTTGCTCGACAACGCCTTTCATGTCGTGAAAGTCGATGTCCCGCGACGCGTGCAGTGCCGACTCCTGCGGTAGCGCTCCGGCGGCGCCAAATACCACGGACGGCCACTCATCCACCTTCTCTGTCGTGCCGCTGAAGACCGTTCCCAGTTCGAAGAGCCGCACATCGCTTACGTCGCGATTCAGATTGCCTGCCACCATTGCCAGCATTCCCGGCACCAGCGATGGCCGCAGCACGCCGGCCTCTTCGCTCAGCGGGTTGCCGAGCGGCACCACCAACCCCGGCTGCGGCGCAGTCAATGCGCCCTCTGCCGCCGAGCAAAATGTGCTCGAAATGGCCTCGTGGAATCCCGCTGCCAGCAGCGTGCCCCGCACCGCGGCCTCTTTCTCAGCCCATGGCAGCGCCCGAACTCCCTCGCCAAACGCCGGCAGCGTATTCGCGAACCGATTGTATCCGTACACCCGCGCGATCTCTTCAATCAGGTCGATCTCGCGCTCCAGGTCAAGCCGCCAGCTGGGCAGAGTGACGTTCCACGAAAGCATGCTCTCCCGCAATTCATCGAGATCGGCGACCAGCCCGCAACCCAGCCCACTCAATAAGGCTTCCACGGTTTCTGACGCGATGCCTTCCTTGTCGAGAGTTGTGCCGAGCAATCGGTGCACCTCGCGCAGGTGGAGGGTCCCTGGTTTTCTTTTTGCCGTCCGCGCTTCGATGGCTTCCACGCGCACGTCAACCAGTTCGCCTTCAATCCAACCGCCGCTGGCGAGCAGGATCGCGCTCACCAGCGCCGATGCCACGGGAGCGGCATTGAAATCTGCGCCGCGCTCGAAGCGGTGGCTCGCGTCAGTGTGCAGGCCGTGACGCCGAGCAGTCCGCCGAACCGCCATGGGATCGAACCACGCCGCCTCAACAAGCACGTTCTTTGTTTCGGCGGTGATCATGGTGTCCCAGCCGCCCATCACTCCGGCCAGTCCCAGCGCCTTTTTGTGATCGGCAACAACCAGGTCATCAGCATCGAGCGTACGTTCCACGCCGTCCAGGGTTTTAAGGTTCTCGCCCTTCAACGCCCGCCGCACAACGATTCCGCCCTCAATCTTGTCCAGATCGAAGGTGTGCGTCGGCTGGCCCATCGCGAGCCACGCAAAGTTACTGGCGTCCACGGCGTTAGAAATCATCTTTTGCTCGAGCAGGCCGAAGTACGTCTTCACTTCAGCGCCCACAAACCAGTCGCGCGACTCGCAGATCGTCACATCGCGCAGTACCCGCGCCGTGAAGCGGCCGCAGGCATCCGTGGCTTCAATCTTCACCGGGAAGGGTTGAGCCCCCGGCTTTGCGTCAGGCAAAGCATACGCGAGCGACGGCAGCGCCAGCCCATAAATCGTCGCCGCCTCGCGCGCCACGCCGTAGTGATTCATCGCGTCCACGCGGTTGGTGGTAATGTCCATCTCGTAGAGCGAGCCGTTGCCTTCGCCGAGCGAATAGATGCCCTCTACGGCGATGCCGCGAAGGGTCAGGTCCTCAGCGAGCTGCGCGTCGTCGACGGGCAGCTCGGGCAAGTATGTTCGAAGCCATCTGGTCAAAATCTTCATTGATTACATTTCTCTCTTCGCGAGTTGGCACGCTATGCGTGTGGCAAGTTCGCAGGTTGGCGCGCCACTGCCGGTTCTGCTTCGGGCTCGAGCACGCCTAATAGCCCATTGATCAGCTTGGCAACACGAGTGCCCAAGTCCAACAGTTCGTCGCTCGAAGACTTCTTGAAGAAGTTCAGGCTTGCAGCCAACTCGACCTGCGTTTGGAGCTCGTTGATCGCCGCGCGAGCTGAACCAAGCCCTCTCCGCATCTCGGCATCGTTCAATCGGCCGTGTGCTTCTGCAATGTGACTTGCCACGTTCACTGATGAGCGCCGCAGCTGCATGCGCAGTCCAAACGTCTCGGACTTCGGAAACTCCTCTGTAGCGGCATAGACAGCCCGTGCCAAATCCATTGATTTTTGCCACGCAATCAAATCGCGATAGTGCCGCGTCCTCGACATCGTGCGAACCTGCCAACCTGCCAACGCGCGAAGCGCGCCAACCCGCTAAACAAACTGACTTAGGAACCGCATATCCCCCGCATAAAACGACCCAATCTCGCTGATGCCGTACTTCATCATCGCAATCCGCTCCACGCCCATTCCAAATGCGAACCCTGAAATCTTCGAAGGGTCGTAGGCCGGCTGCTTTTCCGCGGCAAAGGAGAACACCGCAGGGTCTACCATGCCGCATCCCAGCAGCTCAATCCAGCCCGACTGTTTGCATTTTCTGCAGCCCTTTCCACCGCAGAAGATACAACTGATTTGCACATCGGCTGACGGCTCAGTGAAGGGAAAGAACGATGGAAAGAAGCGCGTCTTCACGGCCGAACCAAACAAGGCCTTCATGGCGTGGTCCAGCGTGCCCTTCAAATCGCTGAAGGTGATGTTCGCATCCACGCACAGCCCCTCGACTTGGTGGAAAATCGGCGAGTGCGTGGCGTCGGCCGCGTCGTTGCGGTGCACCTTGCCGGGAATCACGATCCGCACCGGCGGCGGCTGCAGCTCCATGGTCCGCATCTGGACAGGGGAAGTGTGTGTGCGCAGCAGCAACCGGTCGCGCAGCGGCCGCCGCTCCTGGTTGGCCACCACCAGCGTGTCCCGCGTGTCTCGCGCCGGATGCCCCGGTGGGAAATTCATGCTCTCGAAGTTGTAGAAATCGGTCTCAACCTCGGGCCCCACTCCGACCGAGTAGCCCAATCCCGCAAACACGCTCACAATCTCGTTAAGCGTGCGCGTAATCGGATGCTCCGCTCCGGCCAGCCGCCTGGTGCCCGGCAGCGTGATGTCGATGGCCTCGGCCTTCAGCGACGCATCGCTCGGTCCAGCGCCCAGCGCCTGGTCCAGCAACTGCTCCACCACCGCTTTGAGTGCGTTGAAGCGCAGTCCCAGCGCCTTCTTGGCCTCAGGCGGCGCGGCCTTCAGCCAGCGGCCTGAAACCTCATTCAACCGCCCTTGCTTGCGCCCCAGCCACTCCAGGCGAAAAGCCTCAACCGCAGCCTCGCCGGCCAGCCCGGCCGCGGCCGCGCGCGCCTCAGCCTCGAGCCCGGCAAATGCTTTGTCCAGTGCGGCATCGTCGTATGCCGGTAAATCGGGTATTCCGTCACTCATATGCGTAAAGAGCAGGATAAAGCATTGCATCCAGCAGACGCGCGCTCAAGCGCGCCTCGGGGGCTCCCGTCATTCGATTTATTTGCAGAAATGTTCAGGGAGTGCCGTACCATTTTCCCTATGAAAACCTGCCTGATTGCCCTCGCCCTGTCTGTCAGCGCCGCCTGCGCCGTCGCCCAAAACCCAGCCGACCTCTACCAGCAACAATCGGGCTACGTCGACGCCAATGGCGTCTTGATTTACTACGTCGAGTTTGGCAAAGGCGAGCCGCTGGTGGTGCTGCACGGCGGTCCCGGCGCAGACCACACCTATTTTTTGCCCTGGCTGCTGCCCCTGGCGCGCACCCACCGCCTGGTTTTCATCGACGAGCGCGGCTCGGGCCAGTCCCAGCGCCTGCAGGATGTTTCCAGGTACACCATCGAGAACATGGCCGACGATGTTGAAGCGGTGCGCGTGGCGCTGGGTCTGGGCAAAATCGACCTGCTCGGCCACAGTTGCGGAGGCGTGCTGGCCGAGGCTTACGCGCTCAAATATCAGCAGAACCTGCGCCACCTCATCCTCAACAGCACCTTTGCCTCAACCAGTGAGATGAACGCCGTGCTGGCTCGTGAAAAGGCCGCCATGCCGCCCGAAAAGCTGGCGCGACTCAACCAGCTTGAGGCTGCCGGCCTCTACGGCAAGGGAGCCCTGTGGGAGCACGGCCGCTACCCCGCCGAGTACGAAACCCTGGCCTGGGGCGACGGCTATTTCCCTTTCCTCTACGGCGCGCGGCCCGACGCCAACTACGACCCCGCCACCGGAAACGCCCCCACTAACTGGGAACTCTACCGCCAGATGTGGGGCTCCGACGGCGAGTTCATCATCGACGGCAATCTCAAGTCTGTCGAGTGGGTCGACCGGCTGCATACCATCCATGTGCCCACGCTGATTGTGGTGGGCGACCACGACGAATGCGACCCCTCGCTGAGCCGCGAGATGCACGACAAGATCGCCGGCTCCAAGCTCGCCATCATGCCCAACTCCGGACACATGAACTTCATCGATCAGCCGGATTTGTGGCAGAAGGCGGTCGGCGGGTTTTTGAGCGAATAGCATTTCGCCGCTCACGCACAACGGCCCGGAGTCCTTTCGAACTCCGGGCCATTTTTTCCGCCAGTCGTGTTGCCATCCTGGGTGGAGCGTTGTTGACGCTCGCTGACTCGCTGTCTTTACGCTGCCTTGGCTGTCAGCGCCGACTTGGCCTGTTCCACCAGTGCGGTGAACCCGGACGCGTCCTTTACGGCAATGTCGGCCAGAACCTTGCGGTCAAGCCCAACGCCGGCCTTTTTCAGGCCGTTGATGAACTGCGAGTAGCTGGTTCCGTTCAGCTTGGCTGCGGCGGCGATACGCACGATCCACAGCGAGCGGAACTGGCGCTTCTTCTGTTTGCGGCCCGTGTAGGCAAACTTCATGCCGCGCTCGACGGCTTCCTGGGCTGCCTGGTAGAGCTTTGATTTTGTTAGAAAGTATCCGCTTGCGCGATCAAGAATTTTCTTGCGCCGGTCATTGCGCTTGGTACTACGTTTCACGCGAGGCATAGTTCGTTTTCCTTTTTGCGTTTCAAGTTACGCGGCTGGAGGCAGGAGGCCGCTTAGCGGCTGTAACCTCTTCACTCGCTCTTTCAATCCTGAACCTCTCGGAGTGTACGAACGCATTTCGCACATTCCGGGGGCCAATGCTCCGGCCCGTTCCGCGGCCCTACTCCAAAGAGTAAAGGCGCGGAGCGCTCAGGCGTAAGGAATCATGCGCGCTACCTTCTTGTAATCGCCATCTGAAACCAGCAGGGTCTTGCCCAGCTTGCGCTTCACTTTTGGCGATTTCGAAGTAAGGATGTGCCGCGTCTTCGTCTGGCCCCGCTTGATTTTGCCGGTGCCAGTCTTGCTGAAGCGCTTGGCCGCGCCCGAATGTGTCTTCAACTTCGGCATTTTCTTCTCGATTTTCCGGGTATTTGGCGGGCAAACTACCCGCCGCAGGCGTGATTCGACAGGGATCTCCCCTGCCTGAAGGCCTCAACCAGTATATCCCAGGAACAGGGAGTAGCCAATAGCGAATAGCCAGTAGCCAATAGCCGGCGATGTCCCGTTAAACTTTTCGGCTACTGGCTATTCGCTATTGGCTACTCCCCACTCCCTGCCTCTACGCCCTTCCCGCAAACTCCCGCGTCTCGGTGTTGACCTTTACCTTGTCGCCTTCTTTTACGAAGAACGGCACCTTGATTTCCAGGCCGGTCTCGAGCGTGGCCGGCTTCTGCACGTTGCCGGCCGCCGTATCGCCGCGCGTGGCGGGCTCGGTGTATTTCACCTCAAGCTCAACCTGCTGCGGCAGCGTAATGCCGATGGGGTTGCCGTTGAACTTGTCCACCTGAATGATGGCTCCCTCCACCAGGTAATCGAGCGCGTCGCCGAGCTTTTCGGCTGAAAGCTGGATCGTGTCGAAGGTGGTCTGGTCGAGGAAATAGGAGCCGTCGCCGTCGGAGTAAAGATACGAGGCCTCGACCGTATCGAGGTCCGGCTCCTTGAACTTTTCCTGGGCTTTGAAGGTCTTGTCGAAGACCGCGCGGGTGAGCAGGTTGCGCATCTTGAGCCGGACAAGGGTCTGGCCGCCGCGGGCGGTGGGCGTGGAAACTTCAACGTCAATGCAGTAGTAGGGAGCGCCTTCGAACTCGAAGAACATCTTGCGCTTAACGTCGATGGCATCGATCAATGCGGGCATGAATCAAGGATAACAAGACGGCGGAGTCAATGGCTTTGGGCTGCTTATCTCACGTCGGGATCACGAATCCCGTGTGGGTCCGCACAGTTTCTGTGTGGATCTGTGCGGTTTCCGTGTAAAAGACTGTGAAGCGGCTGGCGCCAAGCCATTGATTCTGTTGAAGACGGTCAGGGCGGACTGTGGGGCGCGGTGAAGCGACTGGCTCCAAGCTGTTGATTCTGTTGGAAAACTGTCATTCTACGTGGTTTTCGGAGAAATCCGGAACGGGGCGTAAAAAAGCGCTGGATGGTTTGCCGGCCGGGTGGATCATGCGGGTGACAGTGAGGCTGATGTTGTTCATGTCCCTGGACCGTTCCTTTCCTATTGAGATTGTCCGCCGGAGCGGGGTAATTACCTGCAGGGGCTAAATGCATGGGATTCAATGAGTCAGACCGCAGTGCTATTGACCGCTTCTGAGGTTGCGAGTTTCCCCGATCCCGAAGGCGGGGGGCGCCACCCCGCACCGGGACACCCTCAACATGGTTTGGAGAGGTTATCGGACCGGCGCCGCCCGCGATTACTGGACCGTGAGTGTAACTACAGCCGAAGTGGTTACCTGATGGGTCTGGGGCTGCCCGGTACCACCGCTTCCTCCTCCGCCACATCCGATACCGGCCGACGCAACCAGCAACACGAGGCCGAGGCATGCCGTGAACCAGATTTTGCCCGCGGTCCATTTCCGCCTGACGAACATGATCGGCAGCGTGAGAATGGGCAAAAAGATGAAGGCAGAGGCCGCGCCGGCCACGGTCTCAGCGAAGACCACTGTGACCTGGTAGGTCCCCGCCGCGGTGGTTGAGGTAGTTGCGATCGTCACCGTGCTGGCTGTGGACGAATAGCTGCACGAGGCTCCAGTCGGCAGGTTGAGGCAGCTTGCCGTTACCGCGGTTGGCGCAGTGGGAAGCGTGACGGAATAGGTGGCCGACTGCCCCGCGGTGACTGTGGCCGTATTGACACCAAACGAGGGCGACCCGGCGCCGGAAGAATCGACCTCGAATTCGAGTGCGTTTGAGGTACCCCCGCCGGGCGAGGGGTTTTCTACCGTAATGGAGTCGGTGCCTGAGCTTGCGATATCGGATGCCGAAACCTGGGCTGTAACCTGGGTTGCGCTTACAAATTGGGTGGTCAGCGCGGTTGTGCCCCAGTAGATTGTCGATCCGGAATCGAATCCCGAGCCATTCACGGTGAGCGTGAACGCGGCATTGCCGGCGGTTTGAATAGCGGGCGATATGCTGTTGACCACCGGCGACGCATTAGGCGCAGTCACGGTTACCGAACTGGAACCTGTGGCGCTGCTGTAAGTGGCGCTGCTGGCCGAGTCAGGCGTGTAGCTGACCGAAAGTGTATCGGTGCCTGCGCTGAGCGAGCCGGCCGGAATGTTGATGGCTACGCTGCCGCCGCTGAGCGTTACCGCGCCGGAATCGTAGCTGCCGCTGGTCAGGTCTACTGATCCGGTTGGGGTCGAGTCGCCCGAGGGGCCGCTGACCCCGACGTTGACCTGTAGGGACTGCGTGGTGAGGATGCTGGTGGCAAGCGGCGTGACCGTGACGGTCGGCGTGATTAAAGTGAATTGGGTGACGGTCACGGTGCTTGTGCCGCTGGCGATTGTGTAGACGGTGGCGCCGGACTCGTCGGGAATGTAGCTGACTGTCAGCGTATCGGTACCGGCTGCCAGCGATCCGCCGGGGATGTTGATGGTCACGCTGCCCCCGCTAAGAGTTATGTTTCCGGATTTGTAGCTTCCGCTGGCCACCGACACCGACCCGGTCGGGGTCGATTCCCCCGACGGACCGCTGACGGTGACGCCAACCCCGAGGGTCTGCGTGCTGAGGATGCTCGATGAAGATGGCGTCACGGTCACCGTTGGCGTGACTAATGTGGGTGCGGTGACGACCACCGTGCTTGTGCCGCTGGCGCTGGAGTAGACGGCGGAGCCCGATGCATCGGGTGTGTAGCTGACGGTTAGCGTATCGGTGCCCGCCGGCAGCGACCAGGCGGGGATATTGATCTGGGCGCTACTGCTGCTCAGAGTGATCTTTCCGGAATTGTAGCTGCCGCTGGTCAGCCTTACTGACCCGGTCGGCGACGGTTCGCCCGGGGGACCGCTGACGGAGAGGTTGACCTGTAAGGCCTGGGTTGTCGTGATGCTCGTTGAAGACGGCGTAACCGTGACTGTCGGCGTGACTAACTCGCCTGAGGCGACGAATACCGTGCCTGTGCCGTTGGCACTGGTGTAGTAGACGGAACTGGATTCGTCGGGTGAGTAGTAGACTGTCAACGTATCGCTGCCGGTTGCCAGCGAACCGGCGGGGATATTGAATGAGGAAGTGCCGGAGTAGCCCGATAGTAAGGCACCGTCGACGTTGTAGCCGGGGCTTACCAACTCCATGACTCCGGTCGGGTACGGGTAGCCCGGGGGGGCGCTGATCGCAACCGCGACCGTCAAGAGCTCCGCGGTCGTGATGCTCGATAATGATGGCGTCACGGTCACCGTTGGCGCGACCGGCGCCCACGCTGCGTCTGAGATGCTGGCGGAGTAGTTGTTGTCGCCAGCGTAACTCGCAAGCACCTGATATATTTCTGTGCCAGACGGCAGCATAACCGTGTCGGTTGCAGTTGCCGTATAGTTTGCCGTCAGCAACACCAGTACCGCGCCAGCGTTTGGGTTGTTTGGTGGGTCAGTATAGACCCCAGCGGCAAGGTCAGAGACTCCGTCCCCGTTGAAATCGGCAGCTGCGACCCCCGAAGGGCCCTCGCCCCCTGTTGGAATTGTCGCTTCGGTCCAAAACCCTCCATCCCCGAAACCAAGGAATACCGTCAGCGAGGCATCCGTAAAGTTCGCCACAACCAGGTCCGCAATCCCATCTTCATTGAAGTCGCCAACTGCGATGGATACAGGGTTGCTGCCCGTTGTCAGGCTCCCTGTCGACGTGAAAGCGCCGTTCCCAGTTCCCAGGAGCACAGTCAACGTGCCGTTTACGCAACTGGCGCCGTAAGCGACACAGTAGTTCGCCACGGCCAGGTCCGGGATGCCGTCCCCGTTAAAGTCGCCCACTGCGACAAAGTCGGGGCCGAATCCAGTCTCCGGGCTTGTCGCCGTGGCCGTAAAGGTGCCGTCCCCATTTCCCATCAGAACGGTCACCGTGCCATTCCCCGTCTCCGAGACGTCGGTGATCGCAAAGGAATTTACGACGGCCAGGTCCGGGATGCCGTCCCCATTAAAGTCCGCGACGGCGATGGAGGATGGGTTGACGCCAGTCAGCAGACTCGCTCCTGTCGTAAACGTCCCGTCTCCGTTGCCGAGCAGAATCGTCACCGTATTGCCATCGTAGTTTGCGACGGCCAAATCCGGGATGCCGTCCCCATTGAAGTCCCCTACTGTGATCGAATCGGGTCCGCCTCCCGTTTCGGGGCGCGTTGCCGTCGCCGTGAAGGTTCCATCGCCGTTGCCCAACAAGACTGTCAGGTTGTTGCTGCCATAATTCGTCACGGCCATATCCAGAATTCCGTCTCCATTGAAATCGGCGACCGCGACATAAGCGGGGCTAATCCCCGTCTGTGGGATTGATTTTGTTGTGAATGTCCCATCCCCGTTGCCAAGCATTACCGTTACCGTGCCTGCGGTTTGGTTCACCACTGCCAGGTCGGGTATGCCATCTCCGTTGAAGTCCCCCACTGCGATGGAATAGGGCGTAAGGATCGTCTCCTCGTAAAGCTCGGCATTCGTCACGTTCAAAAAACTAGGCCCTGCTGCGCCCGCGCCCAGGGGCGCAGTGCCCAGGACCGAGTTGCCGTTGTTGGAATTGAGGAATGAGACTGTCCCCGCGGGCGCCGCGCTGGCGTTGCCGCCTGCAGTTGCTGTAACCGTATAAGAGTTGCCGTTGGGATTTGCCGCAATGGTCGTGATCGACGGCCAGGTCCCGGTCACCGATAGCGCTGCCGCACTGGAAGTGCTGCTCGCATAAGCTATGGCGCCATTGGGCGTGCCCACAAACACCGCATTGTAGCTGTGGCTGCCGACGCCGGGGCGGAGCTTGAATGTCGCTGTACCGGCGCTGGTAAGTTGCGCGGTGGCCAGCAGATTGAGGCCGATGCAGTTGGTCGCAGCAGCGTTACAGAAGTTGACCTGGCCAACGGTAATCGGGGTGGCGCCGGCAACTACAGTTGCGGTAAGCGTGACCGTGCTGCCAGACGTGACCGTGGTGACTGCGCTGCCGCCCGATGTAACTGCAAGGGTTGTGGTGGTGGGTACAGGCGCGGCGTCAGCTCGGGTCGCGCTACCCAGCAGGGCAACGCACAAAGCTGCGGGAAAAGTCAGATGCAGGGGAAGCTGTAATTGCATCGGAAACCTTTCACGTCCCCCCTCGTTCCGGACGGTTACGGTTTCTTACTGGAAACGGCCTTAGTTTACTCCGGCTGCGGGAGTTCTTACTAATAAGAAACAGGAGAGAGATTTTTCGTGCCGGCCCTCCGGGGCGGCGGGTTGTGTTGGTGCCTCCACCGTGGCCTATTATCGTTCGGCCCCGATGGGGCCGATTGCATCAGCGAGGCAGCTTCATTCATCGCGGGTCGGAGAAGCCGGTGGCGGACAGATACCAGACTTTGTCTCGGCGAGTTTTCCCCCAGCATCGATAGACAGGTTTAAGTCTGCCTCATGCCGGTTTGGCGGTGCGCTTCCTTCTCATCCACCAGATTGCAAAGCCGCCAACAGCCAGCCCGCCAACCACGGCAACCGTTGCCACGGCGTGGTGAGCTACCAGGTCGGCTGCGCCGGGGCCCAGTTTGATCACCAGAAAAGCGAGAATGAACCAGCGCACCACGCGTCCGCAGAAGACCGCGAGCATGAACGGCAAGACGCGCATTTCAAACACGCCCGAGGCAAAGATAAACACCTTCCACGGAGCGGGCGGGGGCAGCATGGAGGGAATCATGACGGCGAGAAACTCCTGCCGCTCAAAGCGGGCGCGGATGGCCTCAAACCGGTCGCGGTTGATGCGCTTCATCAAAAAGAGTTCGCCGCCCGCCCGGCCCAGCGCATAGGGCACCAGGCCGCCGATCGCCGAGCCTGCCGATGCCAGGAGCACATACGCCCAGAAAAGCCCTTTGGCGTTCCACATTGCGATGGCCAGGTAGGCGTCCATGGGAACCGGAATGGACGAGGAATCGAGCAGCGCAATGGCGCCAGCGCCCCAAATTCCCAGCTTGGCGAGCGCGGGCAGCATCGCCAGCTTCCAAAATGCTGCAAGGCGCAGAAATAAATGCTTCAAACAAGCTCCATTTCAAGGTTCTTGGCCGTCAATTCAAATTGTACGGTCCGGAACTGCTCGACCCTGGGAACCGGGACAGTGAACCTGTGCCTGATGGCAACGGTTCAAAGAGAATGAGAGAATAAGAGAGCCAGGAAGGAATTGAGTTGGAGCCGGCGCGCAGTGCGTTCCAGGCTCCCGAGTGCCGAATGCCCACCCGCGAATCGCCAACTGAAGTGAAAGAGCCCGAGAGCCCGTTCGGATCCGCAACTGGATCTGCTGCCGAGCCGGAGGCGTCGCCTTCAGATTCGGAGACAGGTTCACGCGGCCGGGCGACCTCGCGCTGGATCGACTACGACACCCACGAACTGCTGGAGATGATCAGCGACCTCGAAGACGAGCGGCGCTGGGCACGGCTCCGCGAGGGGGTGTTGTGGGCGATTCTCTTCCATCTCGCCATTATTCTGGCGCTGTTTCTGCTGCCCAGATACGTTTTCAAAATGCCGCCGGTGATTGAAGCCAACGTGCACGACAAGAGCAACTTTACCTATCTCGATTCGCCGCAGTGGAAGCCCAAGGCTCCCGTCAAGCCCCTGATCAAGCCGCCGGTGATTGATAAGCAGACCCTGGACGAGATGAAGCGCGAGACGCCGCCCGCGCCAAAGATAGAGGAGCCTCCGCCCCCGCCGCAGCCACAACAACAGGTGCAGGAGCAGCCCAAGCAGGCGGCGCCGGTCATTCCGCCAACGCCGCAGTCGCCGTCGCCGATTGAAGCACCGCGGCCCTCGGCAAATCCGGCGCGTCCAACTTTTGCGATGAACAACTCGAATCCCGCCGACCAGTTGAAGCGTGACATGGAAAACGCCATGCACAATCGCGGCGGCGCGGTTGCAGAGCAGGGTTCGAGTGGGCTCGCCCAGCATCCCGGCGCGGGAACCGGCGCGCCGCAGATTCTCTCAGACACGCAGGGCGTGGATTTCAGCAATTGGATGGCACGCTGGCACTACGAAACACAGAAGACCTGGGACCCGCTGATTCCCGATGAGGTAAACGCGCCAATCAACAAATCGGGCATGGTGGTGATCCGGTTTAAAGTGCTGCCCAACGGCCGGCTGATGGACGGCAGCGTGATGCTGGAAGGCCGTTCGGGCGATACGGCTCTGGACCGCGCTGCATGGGGAGCGCTGGTGGGCTCGAATTATCCGCCGCTGCCGCGCGAGTTCCACGGCCCGTATCTTGAGGTGCGCGCCTACTTCCTCTACAACATGCAGCCGGCGGGGCAGTAGCTCGGCGAGCGATTACTCTTCCGCCGACTCGCCCTGGGGGTAGTGCGCCAGCTCATCCTCATCCGCCTTCGATTCGAGCGGATGCCCTCCACCAGGCAGAAAGATGCCATCCTGCTCGAGCAGCGCTTCATAAATTGGTGTGTGCCGCCAGGTGCGGGCGAGGGCAAAAGCGCTCATGTTGGCGATCATCAGCGGCAGCACCAGCCCGTAGCCGCCGGTCATCTCAAAGATGATGAGCACCGAGGTCATGGGCGCGCGAACCACCCCGGCAAACACCGCCCCCATGCCCACCACGGCAAATGCGCCAATGGAGTCGGCGGGGTGATGAAAGACGCTCACGTCGAGATAACCTACCGCGCCGCCCAGCATTCCCCCCATAAACAGCGCCGGCGCAAAGATGCCGCCCGAGCCACCGCTGGAGTACGAGCTGACCGTTGCCGCCAGCTTAAGCACGCAGAGCAGCAGCATGGCCGTTAGCGGCAGCCCGCCCGTCAGGGCCATGGTGAGTGTCTTGTAGGGATCGCCGGCGATGCCGTTCACGTGAAAGAAGAGGAGCGCTACAACCGCAAAACTCCCGGTCGCCGCGCCGCCAATTGCCGGCTGCACCCACTTTGGGACATGCTCGAGCCTGCGAAACCAGAGGCGCAACCACAGAAGCGAATCGGTAAACGCAACCGAAACGAGCGCTGCCAGCACTCCCAGCAATGCATACCAAACCAGCGACGAGGCACTGCCCAGCGTGTACTCCCGCTTGAGGTGGAACAGAGGCGCAGAGCCGAATCCGGGCGTCGAATGCTCAACGACCGCGGCCAGAGCTGCCGCCACTATGACTCCGGCGAGCATGGTTTGATCGAGATTTCCGATGAGTTCCTCGAGCGTAAAGGTAACGGCCGCGATGGGCGCGTTGAAGGCCGCCGCAATGCCCGCTGCCATGCCCACTGAAGTCATCCGCCGGCGGTTCTCAGGGCTCAGCCTGAAGGCCCGGGCCAGCATGCTGCTGACACCCGAGCAGATGTGCACCGTGGGGCCCTCGACTCCGAGCGATGCGCCTGAGCCGAGCTGCATCGCACAGATGAAAAACTTGCCGGCCGTCTCTTTGAACGAGATGAAGCCGAAGCGCCTGAAGTATGCAACCTTGACCTGGGGAATGCCGCTGCCCGCTGCGGCGGGAACGAGGTAAACCAGCCCAATACCGGCCACTCCACCACCGAGCGCCGGAGTGAGAATTGTCCACCAGATCCATGCGTGCCCCGGCGCATGGGTGGCGGATTCGATCCACAGTGCCTCAAGCCAACCCGCGCTGATATGAAAGGCAACCGCGGCCAGGCCGCACAGCCCGCCCGAGAGAATGGTGAGCGCGAACAGACGCTGCCGCTCGTTTGGCATGCGCCGGGCCAGCCAGGCCACCATGCGGGAAAACCGCTCCGCAACGGCGCTCACTGTTTTCGTTTTTGGGGAGACCTCGCCAGGATGCATTTCGCTCTTTAAGTATAGAAGCTAAACCTCGCGGCTCCTCGTGTGTTTCCAAGCTGCCCAAGGCTGGAATACAATTTTCATTAATATGCAGCTCCGCCACCATCTCACCGTCGCGAGCTCACCCCACCTCAGGCGCTTCCGCCGCGGCCGCCACGACCGTGGACGTTGACAGAGCGCGCTGAGTAATCTATTCCAGTCCTGATTTTTTCGAATGCGGGCCGGCTTTGGGCCGCCGCGTTGCGCGAGACTGCGCGGGTCCGGTTTGCCAGACTGATGACGCGCGGCAAGTTTTGGCGAGTAACAATCCGCCTCACGGGCGGATAGAAAGGGATTCCCCGATGAACAGTTTTGAAAGCCAGGCCGTGTTGAATTCCGGCGGCCGCTCCTACACCATCTTCCGCCTCCCTGCGCTCGAACAGCACGGCTTTAACCTGGCCCGCCTGCCCTTCAGCCTGAAGATTCTGCTTGAAAACCTGCTGCGCCGCGAAGACGGCGTGAACGTAACAGCGAGCGACATTGAGTTTTTGGCCGCGTGGGACGCGAAAGCCGAGCCCAGCCGCGAGATTGCCTACATGCCGGCACGCGTGCTGATGCAGGATTTTACCGGCGTACCGGCGATTGTGGACCTGGCCGCGATGCGCGATGCCATCAAGACCCTCGGCGGCGACCCGGCGCGCGTAAACCCGCTCATCCCGGCCGAGCTCGTCATCGACCACTCCGTGCAGGTTGACGAGTACGGCACCGGCGGCGCGTATGGCGCCAATTCCCTGCTCGAGTTCCAGCGCAATCGCGAGCGATATGCGTTTTTGAAATGGGGCCAGACGGCGTTCCGCAATTTTTCGGCAGTGCCGCCGGGCATGGGCATCTGCCACCAGGTGAATCTTGAGTACCTGGCGCGCGTAGTGTTTACCGCGGAGGTTGACGGCGAGTGGCTTGCGTACCCTGACACGCTGGTCGGCACCGACTCGCACACCACCATGATCAACGGCCTGGGCGTGCTGGGCTGGGGCGTGGGCGGCATTGAGGCCGAGGCCGCGATGCTGGGCCAGGCTGTGTCGATGTTGGTTCCGCAGGTGGTGGGTTACAAGCTCACCGGCAAGCTGCCCGAAGGCGCCACGGCTACCGACCTGGTGCTGACCGTGACGCAGGCGCTGCGCAAGCTGGGCGTGGTGGGCAAGTTTGTTGAGTTCTACGGCCCGGGAATCGCCGAGCTGCCGCTGGCCGATCGCGCCACCATCAGCAACATGGCGCCCGAGTATGGCGCGACCTGCGGCATCTTCCCGGTAGACGCGGAGACGCTGCGCTACCTTAAGTTGACAGGCCGCAGCGAAGAACAGATCGCGCTGGTCGAGGCTTATTACAAGGAGCAGGGGCTGTTCCATGCAGCCGGTTCGCCCGAGGCCGAGTATACGCAGACGCTCGAGCTTGACCTGGCCACGGTTGAGCCGAGCGTGGCCGGCCCGAAGCGGCCGCAGGATCGCGTGCTGCTGAAGGATGCCGCGACGAGTTTTGCGCAGCAGTTGCCTTCACTGCTTGCGCCCACGGCCAAGCCGCTGGGCACGCGCTCCGCTGTTGCGTGGGAGCGCGCGACAATTAATGACTCATCAATAGCGGCTGAGGAGAATGAAGGACCTACAGGTTCTTCGGCGCTCACCGGCACTCCGCTGCACGTAACCACTACTGTCAAAGAACGCTTCAACATTGATCCCGACCCGTATCTCGATCACGGCTCGGTGGTGATTGCGGCCATTACCAGCTGCACCAACACTTCGAATCCATCGGTGATGATCGCTGCGGGAATCCTCGCGAAAAAGGCTGTTGAAAAAGGACTCACCGTTCCGCCGTGGGTGAAGACCTCGCTTGCGCCAGGGTCGCGCGTGGTGACCGACTACTATCAGAAGTCCGGCCTGCTGCCCTATCTCGAAAAGCTGCGCTTCAACGTAGTGGGCTACGGCTGCACCACATGCATTGGCAATTCAGGTCCGCTGCCTGCCGACGTTTCAAAATCCATCGACGAACATGGGCTTGTGGCCGTAAGCGTGCTGAGCGGAAACCGCAACTTTGAAGGCCGCGTGAATGTTGATGTGCGCGCCAATTACTTGATGAGCCCGCCGCTGGTGGTGGCGTATGCGCTGGCGGGCAAGATCGGCCACAACTTCGATTCCGATCCGCTGGGGGTGGATGGGAACGGCGCGCCAGTTTACCTCAAAGATATTTGGCCTACGCAGGCCGAGGTTGCCGAGGCGATCGAGAAGGCCGTGACCAGCGAGAGCTACCGCAAAGAGTACGCGGTGGTGAGCGATGGCGACGCGAGCTGGCAGGGATTGAGTTTCCCCACCGGCGACGTGTATCAATGGGAGCCCGATTCGACTTACATTCGCAAAGCTCCGTACTTTGACGGCATGACGAAGACGCCCGCCCCCATCAGCGACATTCTTGGCGCGCGCGTGCTGGCGGTGCTGGGCGACTCGGTGACCACCGACCACATTTCGCCGGCGGGGAATATTAAAGCGAGCGGACCTGCGGGCAAATATCTTGCCGAGCACGGCGTGAAAACCGCTGACTTTAACAGCTACGGGTCGCGTCGCGGCAATCACGAAGCGATGGTCCGCGGCACGTTTGCCAACGTGCGGCTGCGCAACAAGCTCGCGCCCGGCACCGAGGGCGGCGTGACGCGGTTGCTGCCTGAAGGCGAGCAGATGTCGATCTTCGATGCCAGCGTTGAGTACGCAAAGCGCGGCACGCCGTTGATCATTCTCGCGGGCAAGGAGTACGGCTCAGGCTCATCGCGCGACTGGGCTGCGAAGGGGCCGAATCTGCTCGGCGTGAAGGCCGTCATCGCTGAGAGCTTCGAGCGCATTCATCGTTCGAACCTGGTGGGCATGGGCATTCTGCCGCTGCAGTTTGCTGCTGGCGAGAATGTTGAATCGCTCGGCCTCACCGGCGAAGAGACCTACAACTTTGCCGGGCTTACCGATCTGCTGAAGGAAAAGTTTGCGGGCGGGCGCGTCCTCACCGTAACCGCGACCTCATCCAAGGGAAAGAAAAAAATTGAGGCAACCGTTCGCATCGACACCCCGCAGGAGATCGAGTATTACGAGCACGGCGGAATTCTACTGTATGTGCTGAGGCAGTTGGCGGCGAAGTAGCTCCGCATTTGGGTGCCCCATCCTCGCCGCGTCTTCGTTTTTGCGGCTAGGGTGGGAAACATCCTCGCTGCGCTCTATACTCGATCGATGCGGAACGAATTCTCTGCCGTAATCGATCGCGACGGCGACTCGTTTGTCGCCTGGTCTCCGGAGATTCCTGGGGCTAATGATCAGGGGCGCACGTTAGAGGAGTGCCGGGTGCCCCGGGTCTCGCTTCTGAGACCTGGGAAAGCACAAATCCTGAGCCGCATTTTTCTCGCCCGACAATTGCAGGGAATTATGCGCAATGCGCGCAGACTGGAAACATGCAAACCCTGCACACCCCGCCACCAGCCTCCGTTCATGGCGCGCTGCCGGCGCCCTCCGATCATCCATTTACAGGCTCAAAACCGAAGGCTGAAAACAAAAAAACATACCCCTCCCCACCCCCGGGGTGCTCAAAAAGTAAATAGGGTTTTCCAGTATCATGTCTAAGCAAATAAACATAGTTATCCGACATAATGTAACAAAATCGCTGTTACATTTGTTTTTGAGCGGCTGCCGTTCTAAAGGACTTATAATCCAACTGCTGCATTTTTGGTGCACAAAAACGCGCATTTACGCGTATTTGCGTGTTTCGGATTTTCGGCGCCAAGTGATTGCATTCACAAGCATTTACACCGAATATCGCGCACCGTGCATTTTGCTCAATTCCGCACCCGAATGCATTGGAAACTAATCGCGGCCTAACTCCGCTGCCCGCTACGGATTTGAAATCTTCGGCGGATTTGGCGACGGATATCTGCGGAATGTCTTCGGCGCCTTCTTTGATGGAGTGCGCTTGCCTTCGCCTGATTCCTGAAGCGCCGCTTCCTGGTCGCGCGTAATGTGGAAGCGCACGCCTTCGAGTTTCTGCTCGCCCATCACGTGCAGGCGCATGAAGTTCGTCGAACCTGACTTGGTGCGCGTTCCGGCCACGATTGCAATCACCTCGCGGCTGCGCACGTATTCGTTCTGCTCCAGCAGGTTCTCGGCGCACTCCACCAGCGCCTCGGTGCTGTTCACCTTGGGGCAGCGGATGGGCGTCGTGCCCCATAGCAAATTCAGCCGGTTCACCGTAATCTCAACCGGGCTCAGCGCGAAGATAGGCGCGGTGGGGTGGTATTTCGAGAGCTGGCGCGCCGTTGCGCCCGACTCGGTAAACAACGCAATGCCGCGCAGATCGAGATCGTCGGCTGCATGCGCAGTGGCTTCGCAAATGGTTTCGGCAATCGACAGGTGCGATTGAAGGACCCGCTGCTGAAAGAGGTTCTGCTCTTTGATATCGCGCTCGGCCTCGCTCACAATCCGCGCCATCATGGAGACGGCCTGCACCGGATACTTGCCCACTGCCGACTCGCCCGAAAGCATCACTGCGTCGGTGCCGTCGTAAACCGCGTTGGCAACGTCAGAGACCTCGGCGCGCGTGGGCCGCGGATTCTCGATCATCGACTCAAGCATCTGCGTGGCCGTGATGACCGGCTTTGAATATTCAGCCGCGCGGCGAATGATGTGCTTCTGTATGGCAGGCACCATCTCCGGCGGGACTTCAACGCCCAGATCGCCGCGCGCCACCATGATGCCGTCAGAGACTTGGAGAATTGCGTCGAGGTGCTCAATCGCTTGAGGCTTTTCGAGCTTGGCGATGATCCAGGTATCGAAGCCGAGGGCTGCAACGCGATTGCGCACCATCCGCACGTCTTCAGCAGTGCGCACAAACGAAACCGCAATTGCGTCAACGCCGTTCTTAAGGGCGAACTCCAGATCTTCAGCGTCTTTCTCAGTCAACGAGGGCGTGCGTACCAAAATGCCTGGAAGGTTGATGCCCTTGTGCTCGCCCAGCATGCCGCCGTTGATAATGTCGCAAACAACGTCGTCGCCATTCACTTCGTGAACACGCAGCTCGATCAATCCATCGGAGAGCAGAATCCGCGATCCCTGTTCCACGTTTTCTGCCAGGGTTTTAAAAGTGCAACCAACCAGCGACGCAGTGCCAGGCACATCGCGCGGAGTAATCGTCAGCCTTCCACCGGACTTGAGCAGCACCGACTGATGGTCTTTGAGTACCTCGGTGCGAATCTTCGGCCCCTGCAGGTCGCCCAGGATGCAGAGCGGCTTGCGCTCTTCGCGGCTGACTTTGCGGATCAGTTTCATGACCGAGAGTTTTCTTTCGTGCGAGCCGTGCGAGAAATTCAGCCGCACCACATCGACGCCGGCACGAACCAGGTCCCGGATCACGCTTTCGGTGTTCGAAGCGGGTCCGAGCGTGGCCACGATCTTAGCGCGCCGCTGGGCCGGCAGATCGGCCAACCCCGTGTCCTGGAAAGACATAGGAAAACTCCCTTGCAACTTTATCAAAGTGAAACCGAGTTAATAGATCAACAAAAGCACTGGATGGCGGGGGGACTACGTATTTCCATTGTAAATGGAGAGGTTGAGCGCAGCTGCGCGCACTCGCTAGAGGGCTCTTGTGTTGAGCTATTCCTGCCGCTCGCGGTAAAGAACTCCATTCAGTTCCGCACCCATCAGCACGCTGAAAGCGGTGATGTAAAGCCACACCAGCGTCGCGATGCCCGCGCCGAACGATCCGTAAAATCGCGAATAATCGGCAATGCGCGTTACATACCAGCCAAAGGCCAGCGTGGCCGGGAACCAGATCAGCGTGGCCACGGCTGCTCCCGGCCCCACCCAGAACCAGCGCTCTTTGCGCTTGGTTCCGAAGTGGTAGAGCGCGCTCATCACGGTTGTGCTGGTGAGGAGCGCTATCGACCAGCGCGCCATGCGCCAGAAGAAGAGAACGATGTGACGCAAATCGTGGCCGGCGTTGTCAATCATCCACAGTTCAATCTGGTGTCCGAACACAACCACCAGAGTCGCAATTGAGAGGGGGACCATCGCGATGGGCAAAAGCAGCAGGCCACGCAGGCGCCGGTCCCAGAATCCCCATGACTCCTGCGGCAGGTTATAGGCGCGGCGAAAACCCTCCATGAGGGAGAGCATCACGCCCAGGCCCGCAAAAATGCTGAGGGCGCCGGCCGACAACAGAAACTGGGTTGAGTAAAGCCGGCGCGTGACCGCGTACGACTGCAGCAGATCGAGCGTATCGGCGGGCAAAAACTGATCGAAGAGCGATCGCATTTCCCCGAGCATCGTGCTGCCCTCCTGCACCTGGGCCACAACGGTTGTAATCACCAGCAGTGCGGGAAACAGCATGAGCATGCTTGAATATGCGACCGCTTTCGACGTGTTGATAACGTCGTGCGCCAGCGCACGCAGCAGGGCCTCACGCGCGACTTTCAGGTACCGTTTGATCGCTCCTTGCATATTCCTCATTGGCAAGAGTAGAGCATTTGGGCGGGTTGCCGAGTTTACAACGGGGATGCACACCCGTTTCGATGCAGCAAAAACGCCGATTATGGCACGCCGCACAAATGCGATAGCAACGAATTGAATATCAGAACTTTGCAATTCGATGAAAGGCCAATGGCGGCGCCGCCCGCGCAAACTGCAACTCCGCTGAGCAGCCCGGGGTTGCAGCAAGCAGCCAAGGCCGATGAACCGGTCCTGACCCAGCATTACGAGGTGCTTCAAAAGCTGGCTCAGGCCCACAATGTGACGATTGCAGAATCAAAGTAGCGCGGCGAGTACGGGCGGAGGGTCGGGAGACCGGTGCTACAAGCAACGCGGATTTTTATTGCGGTGCCTCTGCGGGCAGTTACACTGTCCTCGGAGGCAAGCCACCCATGCAAACTCGGATCCTGGGCACCACCATGCCCGTTCTCGAAGTCGAGCTGCAACCGAACGAAAGCGTATTTTCAGAGAGCGGCGAGCTCAGCTGGATGACCGGCTCGATCCAGATGACGACGCACACCCAGATGGGTGGCGGAGGCGGGCTCTTCGGCGTTCTGAAGCGGGTTGCCGCGGGCGCCAGCATCTTCATGACCGAGTACCGCGCCTTCCAATATCCCGGCGTTGTGTCGTTCGCCACCAAGGTCCCGGGCCACATTGTGCCGATCGATCTTGGGCAGGGGGCGGAATACCTGGTGCACCGTCACGGCTTTCTCTGCGCCACAGACCAGGTCACCATCACGGTGGGATTTCAGCAATCGCTGGGCGCGGGCATCTTTGGCGGCGACGGATTTTTGCTGCAGCGCCTCGCCGGCCTGGGCACCGCGTGGCTTGAGCTGAGCGGCGAGCTGATCCAGAAGAATCTGCAGCCGGGCGAGGTTTTGCGCGTGCATCCAGGCCATGTGGGCGCATTTCAGGCCTCGGTCAGTTTCCAGATCACGACGGTGCCCGGCATCAAGAACATGATCTTTGGCGGCGATGGAATTTTTCTAGCCGAACTGGTTGGTCCGGGAACGGTGTGGCTGCAGACTCTACCCATATCGCGGCTGGCGCATCAAATTGGCGAGTACCTTCCGCGCGGCGAAAGCCGGCCGGCTCCGGCAGCCATCGGCGGCGGCCTGCTCGGCGGCATTGTGGGATCGATTCTGAGCGGGGATCGGTAAAAGGCAGCGGAGCTAGCCGCGCTTCGCGCGTGTTAGCGGAGTTAGAAAGGCGCATGCAGCAGAACCTTGTACTTCAGCTCCTCGACCCGCCTGGCTTCGCGGCTAACTCCGCTGTTATCCAAGGAACGGAATGACGAAAGACTCAGCCCGAACTTACAATCTTCGCGGCGACATCGTATTCACCTTCGCGCTGGCCGCGATGGCTTATATTGCGTGGCAGTTGCGGGAACTCCTGATCCTGTTTTACGTCTCGGCTCTGTTCGCGGTCGTGCTCAGGCCCATCGTGGATGCCACGGGCAATATCCACATCAGGGGCAAGCAGCCGTTTCAAGGGCCGATAGCGATCCTTGTGCTGGTGTTGGCGGTGATGGCCGTACTTGCAGTCCTTTGTGTTGTCACGTTTACGCCGGTGATTCACGACTTGCAGGCCTTCAGCACTTCCAACTCGGCCCAGGTCCCCAACCTGGTGGACAAGATTAAGTTAATTCCCTATATCGACCGCTTTCACCTTGACCCGAATGTTGTGTATGCGCAGTTGAAAGGCCTGGCGACACAAACGGCATCGAAGGCGATCGCGTCATTGTCGGATCTTGCCGCCGTTATTGCCAATATCATTGCCTGCTTTGTGCTTACCCTCTACTTTCTTGTGGAAGGCGATGATACATACCAATGGTGTCTCGCGTTTTTCCCTATTCATGTTCGCGTGCGTCTCGACCTGACGCTCAGGACCGCGGGCGTGGGAATGGGCAAGTGGCTGGTCGGGCAATTGACCCTGATGGCCTTGCTCGGGCTCACCAGCACCACCGTTTTCCTGCTGCTCAATGTGCGCTACGCGTATGCGCTGGGAGTCATCGCCGGTTTGCTCAATCTGGTTCCCGTGCTGGGGGCCGCCATTGCGCTGGTTCTTGCACTGCTGGTAGCGGCTCTCGATTCGTGGGGGCGCGCGTTGGGTGTCGTTATCTTCTTCGCCGTGTACCTGCAAGTTGAGAATTCGTTCCTGGCTCCGCGCATCATGAAGTCGCGTGTCGGTTTGCCCTCGCTGGCCGTATTTATAGCGCTGCTTGTCGGCTTCGAGCTTGCAGGAATTCCAGGCGCCATGGTTGCGGTGCCTACCGCGGTGCTGGTTGAGGTACTGCTCAAGGAATACATGATTTTGAAATACAACGACCACGACCACTAGGCACGGATCGAGACGGAGATGCTCGATCCCGCGGCACACCTGAGCGGCGTCCCGATTCTATGCCGCGGGCTGGCGCATGGCTTCAAGAGCGCTGGTCAGGTCGGAGCTGAGCGACTGCTGCGTTTCGGTCGGCAGCTTTTCTCCATGGCTGGTGAGATAGAAGACGTCGATGGCGGTTTCGCCTTCCGTGTCAATAAGCGCGACCTTGATGTTGCACTGATGCGAGCTGAGGGTGAGCGCAATCTGGCGCAGCAGGCCAGGCAGGTCCTGGGCCACAACCTGCAACAGCGTGGAGTGCGACGAGGACTCGGAATCGAATACCAGCCGAGGCTGCACCTCGACCTTGATGTTGGCCGGATGGTTCAAATGACGGCGGGCTTCAAGAAGTTGCTGCACCGAGATTTTTTGCGCCACCACGTCGTGCAGGTTTCCAAGGAAGCGGTCTTTCTCGCTCGGATTCAGCTCAATCGTGCGAAAGACGTCGGTAAAGTGGAAGCTGTCGACAATCACGCCCGCATCGTTTGAGAAGGCTCCGGCGCGCACAATGTTCATGCCCCACGCGGCCAGCGTGCCCGCAACGTCGGCAAACAGCCGCGTGCGGTCGCGCGTAATCACCGTCAGGTCGAAGAGCTGGCGGTTGGGCCTGAGGTCGAGCTGCACATTGTCTTTGTCGAGATTGAGCGCCATTTGAAAGTGATTGCGAATCTGCTCGGGGAGGCGGGTTTGCAGGTAGCGCTGCGGAAGGCCTTCAAGAAATTGCTTGAGCTGGTCGTATTGGCTGGCGGGAACCATCGATCGAATTCGATTCAGCAGAGTTGGGTCGATCGCGGCGTGATATCGGGTCTCGTCGACTGAGCGGTCCATGAAGTTGGCCGTCGACATGTAGAACTGCCACAGATTTTCGGCCTTCCACGGAGTGAGCGCATCGGGGTTCACGGCTTTGATGTCGGCAAAGGTCATCACGGTGAGCATCTTCAACAACTGCGGGCTGCCAATCTTCTCGGCAAAGCCGCGCACGTTTTCAAGGTCGAAGATATCGCGGCGCATGGCCATCGACATTTCAAGATGCAGCCGGATCAGCTTGAGCACCGACTCGCGTTCTTCGCTGTCGAGGTCGAGCCGGGCCAGGAAGGCATCGGCCAGCTCCACCGACTGGCCGGCATGTTCGCCATTGCGTCGCGCCTTGCCCGTATCGTGCAGCAGCAGCGCCAGCAAAAACAGGTCGAGCCGGTCAATCTCAGGCAGCAACTGGCCCAGCCTTTGCTCGTACTCGTGCGAGGGCTGGCGCAGGCCGTGCACGTTGTCGATGCACAGAAACGTGTGCTCGTCGACCGTGTAGCGGTGGTAGCTGTCGCGAATGACCAGCGCGTCGATGCCGTGGAACTCAGGGATGAGCATCTCAAGCACGCCCAGCGCATGCATGGTGCGCAACGCGTGCGCGGCATGAGGACCAAGCAGCACCTCGCGCAGCGCGTTCCACAGGTACGGCCCCTCGGGAATATGAATGGCCAGCACCGGCAGCGCGTCGGTGATGCGGTCTTCTGCGGCCTGCGAAAGCGTGTAGCCGTGCGTGGCCATCAGCGAGAAGACGCGCAGGATGGCGGCCGTGTCGTTGAATTGCGCACCCGGCTGCACATCGATGCGGCCCTGGTCGAGCAGGAAATCGGTTCCGGCAATGGGGGTTCTGCGCCGGCGAAACTGGCGATAGAAGCTGACCGGAGCCGGCAGATGTTCCATTAACAGCGCGGCGCGGCGATAGATGACGCGCGCGTGCCGGTAATAGGTGCGCATCCAGTAACTGGGGTCGGCGGTTCCGCGGGTCTCAAGGCCGATGGAGCGAGCTGCGGCCTCATCCTGCGATTGCCAGTCGAGCGTGTTGTCGTCGCGCCCGTGGCGGAAGTGCAGAAAACATCGGGCCGCGGCCAGAAAATCGAACGCCGCTTCGGCATCGCCGCGCGCACTCTGGAAAACTCCCCCGCGCTGGCGCGGCCACTCCCTGGTTTCCTTGAGGTGGAAGAGGACGGCGAACCAGACGGCCAGGTGGTAGTCGCGCAGGCCGCCGGGACACTCCTTGAGATTGGGCTCGAGGTGAAAGATGGTGTTGCCGTACTTGGCGTGGCGGCCGCGGGCAATCTCGCCCAGCTTTTGCGTGATGTTGTTCCACTCACTCAGCACCAGGCCGGGGAACGTGACCTGGTGAAGCTGCTGGTAGAGGGGAAACTGGCCGGCCAGGTAGCGGCGGTCGAGCGTGGCCAGCGTGAATTCGAGGTTGTCGGCGTCGAATTTGCCGGCTTCCTTTACGGTGCGCGAACTGGGGCTGGCGCGCAGGCCGATATCCCACATGCCCTGGACGATGGCCCTCACCGCTTCGCGCGACTGCTCCTCGGTCTTCTCGTCGGCGAAGGCGAACAGCACATCGATATCGGAATAGGGGAAGAGATCCTTGCGTCCGTAACCGCCCAAAGCCAGCAGGCAGACGCTCTGCGTGGGCAGGTCAACAAAGGCCCGGCGCCACATTTCAATGAGGATACGGTCCACAACCGCCGACCGCCGGCGGATGGCTGCGGTGCCATCTCCGGTGCGCTCACAGGTCTGGCGGACAAGCGCCATCTCTTTGAGATACTGCTCCCGTAGATCGTCGACCGCGAAAACGACTGGAGTCATAGGGTTGTCTGTGTGGCCTGCCGAAGCAAGAAAGGTGTTCTTACAGAATAAGCGAAGTTTGAAGGGAACGTGAATACTTTGAGCGAATCGGGTACTGGACGGGCGCGAATCAGCCTTACAATTTCGCCTTTAGTTGGTAATCATGGGCGGTAATAGCGAAATACAGGGGATCGGGGAAACAGCCGGGCCTGCGCACCATAGTATTGCTCACTCATCATCAGCCATTGCTTGTTCAAGCGGAGAACGTATCCAATGCGATGGCCTTGCCGCGCGCCCGTAAGCTCGATGGTTTCCGCGATCACCTTCTTGCCTTCCGCGACGGCCCTCACGACTTGAAACTGAGAGGTCCCGGCTGGGATCGATCCGATTCCGGATATGCTAAGGGTAATCGTTTGGGGAGTAATCTGAAGGCGGCTTTCAGCCCCCAAAGCGGCGTGTGCCCGATATTTTTGAGCAAGTTCAGGATCCGACGCCAGGTATTCCGTTAGTTCCGCCATCGATCCGAAGGCCCATAGTTTCGTGATGCCCTCTGCTCCAAGCATCCGCTTCCCAACTTTATTACGCGACACCGACATGGGATCGCGCACCCACTCACCGAGAAAGGATGATAGCGGAGATTGGGGAAAGCCGATCAGCTTCGCCACCAGCCGGCCTCGTTGGGAAAGCCTGAAATGCGAATTGTTACAGCGCGTTTTCGCCGCGCTCGTCGTTGCGGATGCGGATGGCTTCGTCGACCTTGGTGATGAATATCTTTCCGTCGCCGATGCGCCCGGTTCGGGCAGCGCCAACAATGGCCGCGATGGCCTTTTCTTTCAGATCGTCGTGAATCACCATTTCGATCTTTACCTTTGGCAAAAGGTCGACCGTGTATTCGCGGCCCCGATAGAACTCGGTATGGCCCTTTTGGCGGCCGTGGCCGCGGGCCTCGAGAATCGTCATTCCCTCAATGCCTGCCTCAAGCAGCGCATCCTTGACAGCGTCCAGCTTTGACGGCTGGAGAACAGCTTCGATCTTGAGCATACGAAAAATGCCTCGTTCGTTAGCCTATCAGGCGGGGCGTTCGATTGGCAGTCGCCGCTGTTAAAGTTCTTGCGGCGGCCGGCCGGGACGCCGGCTTTGACCAGCTTTCAGCACTTTCTTTGCTTGAACGCGCGTCCCATGTTCATGCACAATGCAGCTGATGGCTGAGAGCTGAAAGCTGGCAGCTAGCTATTGAAGTCGTATCCCTCTTCGCCGTGCTGCGACAAATCCATGCCAGCAGCCTCCTGCTCCGGACTCATGCGCAGGCCCATCACCTTATCCACCACAAACAGCAAAATTAGCGTGCCTGCGATCGATACTCCCCATGAGATGCCAACCGCCGTGAGTTGGTTGACGATCTGCCCCCAGTGCCCGTCGATGCCGCCGGTCGCCACGCCCTTGCCATAAATCGGGTTGATGACCGAGGCCGCAAAGATGCCGGTCAGGATCGCGCCAAGTGTTCCGCCCGCGCCGTGCACGCCGAAGGCATCGAGCGAGTCGTCGTAACCAAACAGGCTCTTAACCTTGAACACCATGAACGAGCAGAAGAACCCGGCCGCCAGGCCGATGACGAGCGCGGACATGGGCTGAACGAATCCCGAAGCGGGCGTGATGGCCACCAGGCCGGCCACTGCGCCCGAGATTGCGCCCAGGGCCGTCGGCTTGCCGTTGTGGAACCACTCGAAGATGGTCCAGCCTAGGGCCGCAGCGGCGGTGGCAAAGTGGGTGTTGATAAAGGCGCTGGTGGCCAGCGGGGTTGCCCCCAGCGCGCTGCCGGCGTTGAATCCAAACCACCCCACCCACAGCAGGCACGCGCCAATAAAACTCAGCACCAGTGAGTGCGGAGCCATTTTGGTTGAGGGGTAGCCCAGGCGTTTGCCCAGGTAAAGCGCCGTGATGAGCGCGGAAACTCCCGAGGTGATGTGCACCACCGTGCCGCCAGCAAAATCGAGCGACGGAATTTTGCCGCCGTTCGCGTTGAGCAGGCCGCCCACGCCCCACACCATGTGCGCCATGGGACTGTAGACCACGATCGACCAGAGCGAAAGAAAAACCGCCATCGAGCTGAACTTCATGCGCTCGGCAAAGGCTCCGCAGATGAGCGCCGGCGTGATGATGGCGAACATGAGCTGGTAGATCATGTAGGTCTGTTCGGGGATGGTCTGCACGTAGAAGTTGTTGGGGTCGACCACGTTCGACACGCCTCTGAGGAACAGATGATCGAAGCCGCCGATAAACAGGTTGCCGTGCCCGAAGGCCAGCGAGTAGCCGCAAATGGCCCAGATAATGGTGACCAGGCACATCATGGCGAAGCTCTGCATCATGGTGCCGAGGATGTTTTTTCTGCGCACCAGGCCGCCGTAGAAGAGGGCCAGTCCGGGCCCGGTCATGAGCAGAACCAGCGCGGCACTGGTCAACATCCACGCGTTGTCGCCCGCCGACTGCGCGTTTTGGACCGCCTGCTGAAGAGCGGCAATCTGCGCCTGGGTGGCGGGTGCGGTGGCAGCAGTTTGAGCGGTTGGATTGGTTTGGGCGGCTAGCGGTAGTGAGAATGTGATCAGTGAAAACAGGAGCAGCAGAAAAGTACAAAATCGGGACATCGTTTTTTGGCTCCGAGATGATGGCGTCCGCGCATGAGCGCGGCTTGAATGAGGTTCAAGAATTGCGGAAACATGCCTTGCGCAACCCCAGGTTCGGGCCGAATTGTTCGCCGGGTGGTGTTTCAAACCTGGCCGCAGAAGATCGTCCGGAGGCCTGAAACGGAGCCACCCATAAAGACAAGCGAAATGCGAGTGTGCTTTTAGACATTTTCATGGCCAGCGAGCCGGAACGCAAGTTTCCACGGCGATCTTGATTGCTTCCTTATGACTTTATTGGGATAGGAACCCGGGCCATTTGAGCGTTGCCGGCAGGTGCAGGGTTTCGTGGGCTGCGTTATAGTGGAAATATGGCGGCTTCGCTAGAGCGCGATCGTTATCTCTTCGGCAACCTGGAGAGCAGCGCCCAAAACCGTGCCAAATTGCAGGAAGTAAGCTACGGCTACGAGCAGCCCGAGGGCGTCTTCCTCACCACGCTCGACTTCGCGGTTAACTGGATCAGAAAAAGCTCGCTGTGGCCCATGACCTTTGGGCTGGCCTGCTGCGCCATCGAGATGATGTCGATGGGCGCCTCCCGTTTCGACATTGCCCGCTTCGGCGCCGAGGTTTTCAGGCCCTCGCCGCGGCAGTCCGACCTGATCATCATTGCCGGCCGCGTATCGCAGAAGATGGCCCCGGTCATCCGCCGGCTCTATGACCAGATGCCCGAACCTAAATGGGTTATCTCAATGGGCGCGTGCGCCACATCAGGCGGCGTGTTTAACAATTACGCGCTGGTGCAGGGGGTTAACCAGATCATTCCTGTCGACGTGTATGTGCCCGGATGCCCGCCGCGGCCCGAGCAGCTGATCTATGCCATCACGCTGCTGCAGGAAAAGATTCTGCGCGAACCCCGCAGCCTGCTCAAAACCCTCAACGTGGAATAAGACCGCCAGCAAATAGGGGCAAACAAAACCAGCTATTCAGCGAAACGCAGACCCCCGGTCCCCGAAGGCGAGGGACCGGGGGCACCCTCATTTGTGGTTTGGAGATATTCCGGGATTGGGGCCACTCGCCTGATAACGCTCCAAAATGAATGCGCGCTTCAGCAGCCGTGCAACAATTCTGTTTAGGGCGATATGACACGAGTTACCAAGTCGTTGTCTTTTGCACTTGGATTCTGGCTCGCGGCAACCGTGGTTGCCGGCCAGCAGCCATTCGAAACAGTCATCACGGTTGATGCGCCCACCATTGCCGGACGGCAAGTTGCGCTGGATGGCCGGAAGAAGCTGTTGCCGTGGCCAATGCCTGACAACACCGGCTACTCGTACTCATCCTATTTCCTCTCCCAATGGACGATCATCTGGGACCAATACAACCGCCAAAGGCTGCCGTACCATTACTGCTGTTTCGATTTCGATCGCACCACCTTCGAAATGACGCCGGACCGCAACTGGGCCAATTCCACCGGATATCTGCGCGCCATGATGGAAGGGTTCATGGAGCGTCTCTATCCCTACACCGGCGATCCGCGCACTCTCATATTCCTCAAGGATTTTGTCGACTATGAGTTAGAGAACGGCTTGACTCCCGAAGGCTATGCCTGGTCGCAGGTACCCTATCCCTCTGCAAATCCCGGCAGTCGGAAATACTCCGGCTGGAGCGAGCACGGCGAAGATTACGTGGAGCCCCACGTTGTTGGAGAAGACGGTTACGGATATCTGCGGCTCTACGAGATGACAGGAAATACCAAGTATCTTCGCGCCGCAATTCGCTGCGCGGAGGCCCTGGTAAAGAACTTCAAGCCCGGCAACGCAAGCGAATCGCCCTGGCCTTACCGGTGCTTTGCGCGCGATGGCAGCACCAAGGGCGGTAAGGGTATGTTTCCTTACTCGGCGAATGTTGTTGAACCTATCATGTTGTTCGACGAGCTCATCCGGCTGCACCAGGGAGACACGGCTTCCTATAAGAGGGTTCGACAGGGCGCATGGGACTGGCTGATGAAATATCCCATGCAGAACAACGTGTGGGTCGGTTACTTCGAAGACGTGCATGCAACGATGGAAAACATGAACCAGGTGATTCCACTTGAATTTGCGCGCTATATTCTGCTTCATCCGGATATGGATCCACAATGGCGCGAACATTCGAGGAAGCTGATCGAGTGGGTGAAAACTACGCCTAAGTGGCCCAAGTACATTGTTGATGGAGCAATGGCAACTACGGAACAGGGAGACGGCAAACAATACTGCTGCAATGAGCCGAACCAGTGTTGCGATAGTCACAGCGCCAGGCTTGCCGCGGTGGAGGCGATGTACTACGCGAAGACCGGAGACCTGACTTACAAAGAAGCGGCGTATCGCACCTATAACTGGGTCACTTATTTTCAAGGGCTGCCGGGCGGGGCGCACGCTCCCTGGGGAGATCATCAATGGTGGTTCACCGACGAATTTGCCGATGGGCCGCGACGAATGATGGATGCCTTCTGGGCGGTTCCGGAGTGGGCTCCCGAGGATGAGTCCCACCTTCTGGGCTCCATATCTGTAGTTACCAGGATGGCGTACGGAGCAGGCAGCGTCACTTATTCGACGTTCGATGCCGACTCCACCGATGTTCTGCGATTGAACTTCAATCCGGACGCCATCCTGGTGGGCGGAAGACGCATTTTCCCCCGCGCAGATCTTCGCCAGGAAGGATACAGATTCGACAACCAGACAAAGACGCTCTACATAAGGCATACAACTTCGAGGGACGTGGATATCCAGGGCCGAGGCGATGAGATGCCGCCTTCTTATATCACTTTTGACGATCCGCATTTACTCGCGGGCACTCCCCTGGTGGGGCAATATCCCAGCGGCGTTGTCGATTGGGGAAGCGGCGAGTGGCAGATTGGTACACCGTTTGGCAAGTTCGGCACCTTCACCCTGGCGCTGACAGATTCGAAAGTGAATGAAGCTGAGTTCGGATTCTACGCCCCAACCATATTCGTGGGGATGGATATATATAACGACGGCGATAAGGATGCGACGCTCACGTTTCGTTCGCCGGAGACGCACGAAATGAGTTACACCATCAAACCCAAAGAGCTGCGCCGATTACGAACCGGTTGGCGAGATCCAATTTCGCGGGTTTCGATCGCTATCACCGGCGGAGAAGGGTTGCGGTTCGACAATCTCGCTTACCTCCATCGATGAGCCCGGAACGGCTGCAAGCTCCCTGTGCCGCATGCCTCAAAATTCAACGCCAAGCCGTGGAATGGTGGTGCGGCTGCGCAGCCCCCATTTCGTTCTACGTTTCGAGGAGCGATAATTCTCGAATCTCCGCGCGTTGGCCTTTTGATGACTTGTCTTGGCCTTGTGAAGACTTGTCTTGTCCTTTTGATGACTTGACCAGCAATGTCTTCAGTTCCCACGGAGCCAGGTCTATGGTGTGATCGAGCCCCAGCACTGTGCTTTTGAGCGAGGCCTGAACTGCCCTTCCTGCCCGCTCCTGGATGCGGATGATTGCTCCGTCTTCAGCACCCTCGGGGCGCTTGATTGCGAGCACCCACACGCTGCCGGGCATAATCTCAAGAAATGACTGCTCCCATGGTTCAGTGCCGTGATGGGCAGAGTCTGCGACAAATTCGGCTGGCGTTTGCAGTTCCTCGGCGCGCCGGTCGAGCGAAAACTCCGTATACGCTCCACGCCCACCCATGAGCCAGAATGTCCGTTCCTGGCGTCCCTGATCCTGCCAGGCGTTGTTGTCGTTGTGCGGAACCTGCCCTGGGTTGTGGCGGGCAAATGGGGCTGACCGGATGAGGACGGTGCGAAAGAGCCCATTCAGACAGTCGTAACTGTACGTCGAATTGTTGATGAGCGCCAATGTGTAATCGGCATCGCCAACTTTGCCCTGTACTGCGCCCCAGTCCTGATACGGTTCCTCTTCACCGTTGGTATGGCGTTCAAGAATCTCACCGGGAACCTTGGCAAAAACCTTCGGCCGGCTCATTGCAGTTGGAATTTCGAGCTTCAGCATCTGTTCCTGCTGGCGCCAGTCGATGACGAATCGCAGCTCAAGAAAATCGAGACCGGCAAATTGGGCTATATCGAGAACAATCTCCGAATCCATCCAACGCGCGCGCTGGCGGGTTACGCGGGTCACCGGGCCATTCTCAATTACGGTGGAGGAAATGAAAGTTGGCCTGCCCATCTCCTGCCGGAATTGATTGATGCCATGAGCCCAGGTGTCGGAGGTGTCGGCTATTGCAACCAGTCCAACGGAACCTGCAAGCAGTTCAGTGCCGTCCTCTGCCTTGAGCGAGGAGATGCCAAAGCCAGTGTCGGAAACAGTAATTGACGTTCGAAAGTCTTCGGCCTTCGGCGCATCCCCATGGGCCAATTCGAAAACCTTGTAGCCCAATGGCGGCAGGTCGACCCATGCCGAGAGACGCGGATTGAAGGGGCTCATGCTCGCAGCGGGTCTCCACTGAATTGGCGCCTTTGTGCCATCGTTCGAGGCGAGATGAGTAATCTCTGCCCGGCTGGTTGGATTCCTCTCCGCGTAGTATTCGACGAGAGCTTTGCGCTTCCAGGGGAGCGGATTGAAGAGAAACACGGCTCCTTCCGATACCGAAGCGAGGTCGACGCGCTTTGCCATGGTCTCAAGACACTCAACCTTCGAGGTATCCGCAACCTCGCATGCGTAACCGACGCTATCGCGCACATCCTGATAGTCGGAATAGAGCGAGGTGCCAGCCATCATGTCGTGGAACTGGCAGAAACAAACCTTCCACCAGCTTTCGGCATATTGATCGGCTGGGTAGGCGTGGCCGGCGGTTAAACCGGCGATAAGAGAAATCGTCTCTGCCTCGCCCAGTCCTCTCTCAGCTCGACGGTTGAGAATCTTCCCTGCCCCGTTCGCCGAGTAGCAGCCCCGCGCGTGGTGCTGCAGCTCTCCCTTGATCACCGGCAACGACGCAAACGCCGGGGCAGCTTCGACGGCGGAGAAGAAGTTGCGCATTGTGCTGAAGCGCAGTTCCGGCAAGGTTGCATCTTTGCGCATCTCAATAATCTGCTGGATCATTTCTTTTGTGACCGCGCCGCCATGATCGCCAACGCCGAGAAAGAAGCAGGCGTGATCGAATCCTGGAGCAAAGGCCCCGGCCGCCGCCGGTCGAATAAGATCGGCTCCCGCGGAGTAGTCCCGCCATATTCTCAGGGTCAGGATTCGCGATCCGTCGGCACCCTCCCACCAGAACAGCAGCGGAAGGTTCATCTCATGTTCCTGCGGCCGCATAAATGAGTAGTAGCCATATCCCGCGCGTTTCAAGAGCGTTGGCAGGCCCGCCGCGTGGCCAAAGGAATCGGGGTTAAAACCGATCGTGACGTCCGCGCCCAGATTTCGCTGGCAGTACTGCTTGCCATAGAGGGATTGGCGCACAAAGCTCTCAGAGGATGGAATATTGCAATCCGGCTCGACGGGCCAGCCGCCAATCACTTCCCATCTGCCTTCGTTCACACGTTGCTGAATCTCCGCGAACATGGCCGCATCGGCGCGCTGCACCCAGCGATAATGTGCCGAAGAAGAATGGCTGTAACAGAAATCCGGCGTCTCAATCATCCGGTTCAGCGCGCTGCGAAAAGTGTTGAGCGCCTCGTCCGCGCCGTCGCGCCAGGGCCACAGCCACGCCGCGTCAATGTGGGAGTAGCCAATGATGTGGATGACTTTCCTGCGTCCATCGGGACTATCGACAATGCTTCTGGCGAATGCGGGCAGGGCCGCAATTGCACCCAACGATGCTGTGGATTGCCGTAGAAAATCGCGCCTGGATAGACTCGATTGGCGACTCATTTGTTCGTCTCCCTTTGACCGGTCTATTTTCATATAAGCTGCTGATTCTCCGATAACTTAATTTGGTGCTCATGTTTCCCAGCCTGGAACATGAACGGCCCAGCCCTATTCCGGGCCGGTTCCGCTATGACTGCGGTCACCTGACTCGATCTGGTTACCGGGGCGAGAGTCGTTCCTTTGTATACTTGAAGTAATTGGCTTCGGAGCGTTTTTATCCGCATGAGCATTGCACGCAAGTGCGATCGTCCCTGCCGTTTTTTCAAGCGGCTCGCACTCATCACGATCTTGTTTTTCCCGGTTCTGGCGGTTCAACCGTCGGCGGCGCAGTCTGCCCAGTCTAACTGGCGGGTTGTTGGCCCTGACGGCGGCGACGCGCGGGCCTTTGCCGCCGATTCCGCGAACCCCGGCCATCTCTACCTGGGCACCACAAACAGCTGGCTTTACGAGTCGCAGGACGCGGGTGCAACCTGGCATCGGCTGGCCAAGCTCGACCCTGCCGACGGTTACGTGCTCGACAGCATTGTGATCGATTCCTCGAACCCTTTGAATATTTTCGTCGGCGCGTGGAAGGACAGCTCCGGCGGTGGACTTTGGATAAGCCACGACGCCGGCCACAACTGGAAAGAAGCTCCGGACCTGAAGGGGCAGCCTATTCACGCCCTCATCCAGGCGCCCTCCGATCCCCAAACCCTGTTCGCGGGCACCCTTGGAGGCGTGTATCGCACCAGCAATGGCGGCGGGTCGTGGACGCGCATCAGCCCCGAAGGCAGCAAGGAGATTCACGAGATTGAGTCTCTCGCCGTCGATCCGCGCAACCCCGACATCCTCTACGCCGGCACGTGGCATCTGCCCTGGAAGACGACCAACGGCGGCAAGACCTGGAGCAACATAAAAAAGGGCGTGATTGTCGACTCCGATATTTTCTCGATCATTGTTGATCCCGACAAGCCGCGCGTGGTTTATATGAGCGCGTGCAGCGGCATCTACAAAAGCGACAGCGCGGGTGACCTGTTCCGCAAGATTCAGGGCATTCCCAGTGAGGCGCGCCGGACCCGGGTGTTGATGCAGGACCCCGAAAATCGCGAAGTGCTCTACGCCGGAACCACCGAAGGGCTTTACAAGACTGATAATGCCGGCCGCACCTTCCAGCGCATGACCGGGCCTGAAGTGGTGGTGAACGATGTCTACGTCGATCCTCACGACTCAAAGCATGTGCTGCTGGCTACCGACCGCGGAGGCGTGCTGACGAGCAACGACGGCGGCGAAAACTTTACCGAGTCGAATCGAGGCATTTCGGAACGCAAGGTGGCCGCGCTGCTGGTCGATCGCAACGATCCATCGCACCTGTATGCGGGCGTAGTGAACGACAAGACCTTCGGCGGCGTTTTTCAAACCACCAATGGCGGCGCAACCTGGCAACAGGTGGGCACAGGGCTTGAAGGCCGCGACGTGTTTGCGCTGGCTGAAACCAAAGACGGCACGGTGGTGGCTGGCACCAACGGCGGCATCTTCGTTCTCGACCCTCCTGCTGCCGAGGCTGGAAATGTGTCGAATTCCGGAAACGCGCCGGGGCCGGCGGGTTCGGCGCTGTCAGGTTCGGCAGCGACTGGATCCGGGCTAACGGGTTCGGCTCTGACCTGGGAGCCGCGCAACACCATCGCCAACACCATTGTGAAGACCTTCACCCAGACGCACTACCACACCAAAGTCAACGTTGAAAAAGAGGTGAACGCGCCCCAGATTGAGATGAGCGGCCGCGTGAATGCCCTCGATGTCTCGGGCGATACGTGGGCCGCGGCTACCGACATTGGCGTTTTAACCAGCCGCGACCAGGGCAGCACCTGGCAGGGCGGCCCGGTGATGGGTGGCGCCCAATACCGCAGCATTACGGTGAATGGCAAAACGATTGTGGCGGCCCGCACCGCTGGCGCGGCCATCTCGACAGATGCGGGTGAGACCTGGGAGCCGCTGGGCGTGCCCACCATGATCACGCAGATTCACCGCGCCGTGTTTTCGCCCGACGGAACGCTATGGCTGGCGGCGCCCGAGGGCGTCTACTACAGCTATGACCTGGGAAAAAGCTGGCTCTGGTTCAAGCGCCTTCCCTTCCGCGATGTGGATGACCTGAGCTACGATCCGCAGTTGAAGAGGATGCTGGCCAGTTCTGAAACCAGCGACCAGATCTACGCCATCGACGCCAAAACCATGACCTGGTCGTGGTGGAAGGCGGGATACCAGATCACCCTGATTCGAAACGCGGGCAGTCACCTGGTGGCGGCCTCGCTGAACGACGGTGTGCTCACCGGCCCTGAAATTACCGAAACCGAGGGAACGGGAAAGTAAGCCGCTCTCGAATTCCGGTATCATTTGAATATGGAGACCACCGCAGCCAACTCGGCCAATGGGCACGCGAGCCACCCTTTCCGTACTTATGACGCGCGCCTTGAGCCCATCGCAGCAAAGGTGCTGGCCGGCGAGCGCCTGAGCGCCGAAGACGGCCTAGCTCTCTACGCGTCAAACGATGTGCTGGCCGTGGGCTGGCTCGCCAACCACGTTCGCGAGCGCATGCACGGCGACCTGACCTACTTCAACGTCAATCGCCACATTAACCCGACCAATGTGTGCGTGGCCGCCTGCAAGCTTTGCGCCTTCGGCCGCAAAAAAGGCGACCCGGCCGGGTACACCATGGCCCTTGACGAGGCATATGAAACTGCGGCGTCTGGCTACTCCGAAGCTGTCACCGAGTTCCACATCGTCGGCGGATTGCATCCAGACCTGCCGTTTGAGTTCTTCCTGGATCTGGTCCAGGGGTTAAAAAAACGCTTCCCCAAGGTTCACATCAAGGCGTTCACGATGGTCGAAATCGCGTACCTCGCCCGCCGCGCCAAGCTCAGCATCCAGCAGACGCTTGAAAAGCTGCGCGATGCCGGCGTCGACTCCATGCCCGGGGGCGGGGCTGAAATTTTTGCGCCGCGCGTGCGCTCCATCATCTGCGACCACAAAATCGACGGCAGCGAGTGGCTTGAGACCGCGCGGTTGGCGCATAAGATGGGCTTCCGCTCAAACGCGACCATGTTATACGGCCACATTGAGAACGACGAAGACCGCGTGGACCACCTGATGAAACTTCGCGCGCTGCAGGACGAGACCGGCGGATTCCAGACCTTCATCCCGCTGGCTTTCCACCCCGAGAACACGGCGCTCGATCACTTGCCGGTAACCACCGGACTTACGGATATCCGCCAGGTCGCCGTGGGGCGCCTGATGCTCGACAACTTTGCCCACATCAAGGCCTACTGGCAGATGATGACGCCCAAAATCGCGCAGATTGCGCTGCGCTTTGGCGCGGACGACCTTGACGGAACGGTGATTGAAGAGAAGATTTACCACGACGCCGGAGCGACAACTCCGCAAGGGCTCACGCGTAAGGATCTCTGCCGCCTGATTACCGAGGCTGGCCGCCTGCCGGTGGAGCGCGACACGCTTTACCACGCAGTTACGCGGACTGAAGACAGCTTTGTTGTCGCGGTATAAGGGGTAGTCTTTTCCAATTGAAGGATGAGCCTGAAGGAAGCGAAGGGTAGGCGAACCGGTTTTTGCCTTTCGTTTTTATATTCCAATCAGATTAGCAGTCTCCGTGGCGGAGGAAATGTGGGAATC
>Ga0182016_10000534_pt1 | contig 47668 bp, 49 predicted proteins | sample 712S2MmetaG_FD_120491 | JGI IMG/M metagenome (GOLD analysis project Ga0182016, IMG submission 120491) | Permafrost microbial communities from Stordalen Mire, Sweden - 712S2M metaG | ecosystem: Environmental > Terrestrial > Soil > Wetlands > Permafrost | place: Sweden: Stordalen | collected...
ATGGAAAAGGGCAGGGGAAAATTATTGTTTTTTACATAGTGATCAATGAATGGGTTAAGCCCATCATGTTCCATAGTATTTTTTTTGTTTTCAAGTATGGACGCAAATGATTTATTAGAGAATAAAGCCTCGGCAAAATGAACATAATTTTCTTGAAGTTTATTTAATTTTTCATAATTATTGAAATAGTCTTGATACGTAGTAAAAATTGTTGCAATTTTTTTTGCTGCCGGCGTATTAACAGTATCTAAATGAGCTATTATGCTACTTAATGATGAGGGATTTTTAATAAAGCCGCTAATTGATTCCAGTGCCAAAGAAATATATTCGGGTTCCTGCAGTGAATCTTTGTCCTGGCAAAAGTATCCAAATATATATTTTTCATATCTTTTTTCAGTGCTAATTGATTGATTTGCATATGTTTCATTAATCGATTTAATGTGATTTGGTGCAATATCATTGATTTGAGATTTCATCATCTGCTCCAATGATGTAGTTTTCTTAGAAAAAAAATAATAGTCATCTTGTGCTGCAAGAAAATTGATCTGCATTACAAGATTAGCGATATACGTGTCTAAATCATTTTTTTTGAAGCCAAATATTTCCTGAATATCTTTTTGGGAATATGTTTTGACCTCTGGCATTTCCATGCCAAAAGCTGTTGTGCCTAAAAGGGCACCTAAAATAAGGGTATACTTGATACTTTTCATAAAATCCTCCAATTTCGATAAAAAACATTACTTATTATTTAATAATAGCAAATATTTTCTAATTGTAAAGGGGGATTTTACTTGAAAAAAGGGGGCTTGGGGCCCCCTCAAATATAAATTATTTGTTAGAATTTAGGCAAAATAGGGAGGTTTTCGCCTTTATTATACCCTTTAGGCTGGAATTTTACCGGTTTGGGTTCAACGCGATATCGAATATCACCCTGAATATTGATAAATACCTCAATATTATGCTCATCGCTGTTAAAGAGCTCAAATCTACGCGCAGGGGCCTGCACCCTGAAGGTATAGCTTTCCCCGCGCCCTATATTAACAACGTCGCCTGCGGGAATATCCTTGCTTTCGCCACCTTCAAGACCTTGGACAGTGATTGTGTTGTTTGTTTTATTGCGAATTGCCCAGTAGCGAACTCCTTTAGTATCCCACCACATACCTTTATAGAGGTATCCACGAAATTGGGAATCGTTGCGGGGTCCGCAAGGTGGAAGATACCAAAAATTTATTTTAGTGTTGTCTTTGAAAGATTCATAATCGCCGGGCAAAGGGCGAGGAAATGGCCCACAATAAGGATAGCTATTGCAAAAGCAGGGGGCGCATGCTGATGCGCAGGGAGTACATTGGGATACACAGCTTCTTTTATTGCAGATTCTATCACGATAGCGGGTTGCCTGAACCATTGATGAGGCACCAATTAGACTGACTAGTATCATTAATCGGATAATGTTTTTTTTCATCCTCATTCCTTGGGGGGGCTAACGCAGCCACCCCCTTTAAGGTTTTTTCTTTTTTACCGTGGCGAGTTGTATACCTCTCGCTCAAATCCTGAAGTGTTTGGCTGTTCAGAGATTTCGGTTAAACTCGGTTTTACTCGATCATCGGCGCCCATATCGTAGCGCATCCATGCGCCCGGATCAACTTTGTTTGACCAGTAGAATTCCGGCATTGTATCATTTGATCGCTGGAAGCATTCTCCATTGGGGCAATTTTCATATTCTATAGAATTGCTTATGAGCGACACGGATACGAGTGCCAATGCGAGCATTAACGCGATGCTCTTATTCATAAACAACTCGTACACCTGGACGGTCATCATCGTAATCATCGCCGTAATAGCCGTCATCGATAATTTCGTCAGCAATTATGCCGCCGGCCAATGCGCCACCATAGTAGCCGCCATAACCGCCACCGCGGTAATAGCCACCACGCCCGTATCCATAACCACCGCGACCAAAGCCGCCGCCACGACCAAAGCCACCGCCATGACCGCCGCCAAAATGTCCGCCGCCGCCGCCGTGGCCACCGCCACCGCGCGCATCAACCATACTGCTCATACCCGCAACCAGTGCGAGTATAATTATCATTACTATTTTATTATTCTTCATTCTATTCTCCTTTTTCTATTTAAAATTCAAAACTTAATCACTTATTCCATTCGCGCTGTCTTGCGCGAGAATTTCTTGGTACTCAGGTGCGCCATATTGGTAGTAATAATCCGGGTAATTAGCTAACCACCAAGAAACAGGGTAACCGGCTAAGAGCCAAGCGCCGCCAAGGAAGGCCCATCCCCATCCATATCCCCAACCTGCAGGGAATCCACCCCATCCGGCCGGTCCACGACCCGCGTGATTATAACGACCACCGTGATGCCCACCATGACCGTGTCCGTGTCCGCCGTGGGATTGTCCACCGTGATGTCCGGCGCGACCCTCATGACCATGGCCACCGCCATGGCTTCTGCCATGTCCGCCATGTCCCCGGTGACCGCCTCCATGACCATGTCCACCATGGCCACCACCATGGCCTCCGCCATGTCCACCGCCGCCTCGTGCATCGAGTAAGCTGCATGATGCGATGAACATCATAAATGCGATAATTTTTTTGATTCCTGTATTCATAATTTTTCCTCTTTTTTCAATCAAACAAATACTAACTTGACTGTTCTATTATTAAATTTATAATAGCAATTATTAATAGGGGAATTCAAGAGTTTTAAAGACTTCTCATGAGGGGGGAAATATGGTAGTTTTTAAGGGTCTTTTTCAGCATTAATCACTCTTTTTTAGGAGAATCCCCCATGAATTATAAAATAACGTTGACCCTCTGTGTGGCTTGCATTGGCCTGCTGAGTAGCCTTTCTGCCCAAGTTCCGGCCAAAAAGGCACTTAAAACCAGTAGAAACAGCCTTAATGGGGTGGATTCCCTTTTTGTTGAGCGCTGGTCGCCACGGGCAATGTCGGGCAAATCTATTTCTGATCAAGATTTAAAGGCTCTTTTTGAGGCCGCGCGATGGGCCCCTTCTTCATACAACGAGCAACCGTGGCGGTTTATTTATGCAAAACGAGGAACCCCTGCGTGGGATACATTGTTTAATCTACTGGTTCCTTTTAACCGGGAATGGTGCAAAAATGGAGCAGTTTTGGTGGTGATGGTATCCAAAAAGACATCTTCGCGTGGCGGACTCAATCCATTGCATTCATTCGATACGGGCTCGGCGTGGGAAAATCTTGCGTTGCAAGGATCATTAAAAGGGTTGGTGGTGCACGGCATGGGCGGATTTGATTATGAAAAAGCACGCGCCGTTCTTGCCATTCCGGCCGATTACGTTGTTGAGGCAATGTGTGTGATTGGCAATCCGGCAGCCATCGATGTTTTGCCCGATTATATGCGGGAGATGGAAAAGCCGTCCGAAAGAAAACCGCTTGATCAGATTGCGGCCGAGGGCAGTTTTACTTTTAAGGAATAAAAAATTACTTATTCCGCAATTCTCTCACAATTGCATCAGCAAAATCATTGGCAGCGGCCGGATCGGTGGCGGTAATAAAACCTTGATCTATCACCACCGGCGCGCTTTCATAGTTCACGCCGTATTCGTCATAGATTTCCTCCAGCTGGTTGTCACCGTTCCATCCCGTTGCCGCGACATTTTCCAAAACACTGGCGTGTGCCAAGATTCGTGTTGCGATGCAAATGGCAGCAACCAGTTTGCCAAGATCAACTGCTTCGGTTATCAATTGATAACTTATCTGGTTATCTAAATTATCAAGGGTGCCGGGTCCGCCCACAAAAATCAGCGCATCGTAATCGCCGGCAATTGCCTGCTCCACAGTGAGATCAACTTTTGTGGTACTTTTATCTTTTGCAGTTGCTATGCCGGGTTTATTGCTTGCAGTTACCACGGTAAAACCGGCCTGCGTTAATGCCTTTTTGGGAATCTGATATTCGATTTGTTGATATCCTTCGTGAGCAACTACCATCAAAACTTTGCGATGAGCCATACTAATCCTTTTTTATGAGTTTTGAATTATATTTTGCATAATAATCGCCTACAATTTACTGTCAACAAATTACTGTCAACAAAAAAGGGCTGAAATTAATCAGCCCTTTTTGCTTGAGGTTTTCAACTATTTTTTCTTCATGAGCTTGGTAACTTCGTGAACCGGAACGCCCGCTCTCGTTGCTTCCGGGCGAACTACATCTTTATAATAGGTTGGATAATTTTCTTTCCACCAATTCAGATCATAACCGGCAAAGAGCCATTGGCCGTTTACCCATTTGCCCACCCAGCCATATGTCCAGTTTGTAGGGAAGTTATGTTTTTCAAAGAATCCAGCCGGCCCTCGGTGATGCACTTCGCCTGCCATCGTTTTGGTAGTCACTGCGCTTGCTGCCGTTGCGCCACCAAGCCCGAGCCATTTTGACCAGCCCGCCTTATTAGTTCCGGTTTGGGTTACGGGAGTAGTTTGTGCGTTGGGTGTATATTGTTTTACTGTTGTTGGTTGAGCCTGTTGCGCGTGGGATTTTGCATGGTGATGTCTTTTGTCTTTTGCTTTGTGTTCATGATCTTTTTTGTGCGCGTGCTTTTTGTGTTCATGTTTTGCATCTTTTGCATGCTTTTTATGTTTTACCGATTCGTCATCTTTACCCTGTACAGGTAACACTGTGCCACCGGCGATTGCCAAAGTGCTCAGTAATAGTAACTTTTTCATCGTATCTCCTTATCTCTTTTTTTTACGGAATTTAAACTACAATTTCACAATAGCAATAAGAGATATAACAAATCAATATAATAGGTTATTTTATTTAATTTTAAATTGTTGACAGGAAGAATTAATAGTTTTTATACTCAAAATGTAGTAATTCAATTTTTATGAGGGCAAAGAAGGAAATAATCGCATGGCAAAAGCAAAAAAACAGCATAGTAAGACAAAAAGAAGAATTAAAAAAGTTTTGTTTGATAAGGCGCATCCGGCCGACAGAAATGGCTCTGTGGCCACAACAGATGCCCAGAGGAAAAAGTATGCCAGGGCCCTTCGGCGCAAGCGAGAAGAAGGAAATTATTTTTAAGTTGCCGGTTCTGGTTTGTAGCGCGCCGAATAAACTGTTGCCGATTGCGTGCCCACGTTGGCTGTTATGCAAAGGGCAGGAAAGCTAAAGGTGTCTTTCTTGATAATCGTTTCGAGCGGCCTTATGTGAATTGTTCCATTTTTACCTAAAGAAATTTTCCGCTCATGTGTATAAATACGAATCAGTGTGCATCCTGTGCGTTTACAGTGTTCTACTAATTTTCTATAACTGAACCACCAATAGCGGCGCAATGTGCCCTCCCACCAGATCAAATAAATATTTTTTATCGTTATTTTTTCCAGCATGCTGGCCAGCCCGTCAAAAATAATGCGATTGGGTTGCGCGATAATACAATGATCTATCGTGTTACAGCCATACTGCTTTGCCAAATATGGCAATAAGGTATATTCGCACCATGAGGGCCCGGAAAGTCTTGCCCCAATAACTCCCGGATCAATAATGCAGGTTTGATTGCCCGTGTGGGCGATGGTGACCGCGCCATTGTTGCAATCGAGCGTGGTAATAGCATCGGGCGGCTTATTGTACCAGGTGCCGTAGGCAAAAATAATAGTTAAAAAACCACTATAACAAAGTATTGCAACAATGCGATGCTTGATAATTTTTGCATGCAGTATTGCCAGTGCGCCCAGCGGGATAATAATGGCAATAAGGAGCGGCGGCATGGGCAGCGCCCACAACATGTGTGGCGTCCCCCAACTCATTGTTTTGAGCCAAAGATCAGTAACCCATTCAAGACATATGATTAAAATGCCATTAGGAACATTGAGTATTTCGAAGAAAAAAATCAGCGACGAGAGTAGCAAAAAAAGAGATAAAAGCGGGCCAAAAAAGAAATTGCCCGCAAACGTGAGCAAAGAGATGGGCATTCCCCACGAGACCAAAATGGGCAATGAAATGAGGGTAATATAAAGTTGGACATGGACAAATTTGATGATATTTGTGCCGATTTTATGCAGGTATTTTAAGAGTTTCATGCACCAATTTTACCTATCTTTTCCGCTATTGTCTTGATTTTTATGAAATCATTGATAAAAAAGTATTATTTCTTATATAATTTCAATTAGAGTTAAATATTAAGAGGGATACTAATGTGGTATTTTAGACTGTTTTTTATAACCATAAGCATTTTTGCCGCTTGCAATCTCAATGGCATGAAAAGGGTTGCTGAGCAAGGACCCATTGTCGAAAAAAAGCAGAAAATAGATATTGATGCTATTAAAAATCAGCTTGAAAAAATAATCTTTGAAAAATACCCTGATTATTTCTTGCCCGAAATTGAACGGTACTTTACGCAAATCAAAGAAACTGTTTTAGTAAATATACCGGCTTTACAAAATCCAATGGTTATTAAACAACTGTTATTGTTGTCCTTGCATCCATTGATAGAAAAATTTTTGGAACTTCTTCAAGCGCGCATTTGTCCCGGCGTTGAGAGCCAGTTTATTATTATCATCGATGAGAATGGCAAAGAAATTTTTTTACCAAAAAAAATTGCACTGCAAGCAAACACCATAAAAGATCTTTATGAGGCAGCACAAAAAGGAGAGTGCGAAACCGGGTTTGAAGGGACTCCCACTATTCCCATAAGAGCAATTTCACCGGGACTCCTTGCATTTATTGCCAATTTCATGAGCGCGAGAGCAGAGAATGAATATCAACCCCGACGTGAATTTTTTGATAACTATTTGAAAGCTATCAACGCATCTAAGCCTGGATTTTTACCTTTTATCAATGAAAAAGCTTTGATAAATCTCTTGGAAGCAGGAAATTTTTTAGATTTTAGATTATTAATGGAATTTGCCTCATATCTTTTGGTTGATACTTTCCTTAAAAATTTAAGGTATCCTCAGCACTATCCTACAATTTCGGGATTCCAAGAGGATGAAGAGGAATTAAAAATTGCGTATGAAAAACTGGCGTTGGAAAAATTTTCAGAACAATTACCGGTGCATGCGCAAGAAGTATTTTTGTTTGTTGCCCAAATGGTTGGTTTGGAATATGTGAATAACCATGAATTTGTTCTCTATAAATATATATTCCAGAATGAGAATATGCCAATATCGCTCAAAGACGTTTTTAATTATCATCCCGAATATTGGAAACGGTTAGCTATTGTGGCCACACGCAAGCAAGGGCGCGAATATTTGTATTTAGATCTAAATGGACTCCTGATTTCAAATTTAGATGGCATTAATTTAAAGTTCACCGATGAAGAATTGCAGCGAGTTACCTGGCTCGATCTGCATTTTAATGCGTTTGCCCAACTGGATTCTCAACTTCTGCAAAAATTTCCTCAGGTACAAATTCTGGACCTTTCAGAAAATCATCTTGAAAAAATAGATGCCGATAGTTTTAGTAATGCGCATGAATTAACCGATCTTTTATTAACTGGCAATGATGATTTGCGTTATATAGATCCTAAGGCCTTTTTGAATACGCCACGTTTGGCGGTCCTTGCTATCTGGAACTTGGTAATAACTCCTGAAAATATTCAGGCAATAAAAGATGCGGTAACGCAGGCGTGGATCTTGCTGCAGTGGAGCCAGCCCCGCCTAAAACCAAATCCAAAATTTGTTGAAAGCATGAAAAAGCAGGCGCCGGAACTGTTGGTAATAAATGCGCCGATAGTGCCTGCCCAGCTACTTGAACAAGAAGGGGAAGAAGAAGAGCAAGAGGAAGCGGAAGAAGATATTGAGGACATTTTAGAGGGCTTTGAAGGGCAATTATGAAAATACAAGATACATTGATGATGAAAAATTATTATGTAAGATTTAGTAAAAAAATCGGTATTGTATTAGTTCTGATCAATTTCCTTACCGGTGATCTTCTTGCGATGAAAAGATCGGCTGAAGAAGTGGTGCATGCAAAGAAACAAAAAGTTGCCACCGCTGAAGCAGCACAAGAAACAATTACCATCATTGATGAGAATTGCAAAGAGATTTTGCTGCCAAAAAAAATTGCTTTGCAAGCTATCACCATTAAAGACCTTTATGAAGCAGCTAGCAAGCAAGAATGCAATGAAATTACTATTTCAGCAATTCCTTGCGAGCAGCTCGCTTTGATTGCTGATTTTATGTGGTATAGATCAAACTATGAGCATAAATTTCGATTGCCACTTTTTCAAAGTTTTATCGCGCAAAGTGAGAAGGATGCATCTTTTCAAAAATTATTATCCGATAAAGATGCGCTTATCAGCTTGTTAAAAGCAGGGAATTTTTTACAGTTTCGGTTATTCATGGAATTTGTGGCCTATCAAATTGTTAAAAAGTTTCTGCCTCCTATTATTGAGGAAGATGAGAATGTGCTGAAGGCAATTGCTCAGATAAAAGAGATAGTAGAAGAGATGGCAAAAAATTTGCCTCCACAAGCAGCGCAAACACTTCGTTTTGTGAGTGAAATAATTCCGATGATTTGTACTGTTTATGAGAGTGGTAAAATGAGGGTGGTGGCGCCCGTTATCTATTCCGGGTATGAAATTCCGCTAGCACTCCAAGATTTATTTGAATATCACCCTAATGATTACTTTAACGAGTTAAAAGTGACTATTGACAAAGAGACTGGTTTTCCTGAATTGGGACTACACAACCAGTTGTTAACGAGCCTTGAAGGTATCACTACGAAATTTAATGCCAAACAAAGAGCTTCGATTAAGAATCTGTATTTAACTGGTAATCACATCCATGTGCTTACTAAAGATATCTTGAAAGACTTTCCAAATCTGCTCGGCATTGATATTCGAAAAAACGGTTTAAAAGTGATTGCTCCTGATGCATTTGCCGGTACGCCTTTCTTAGAAATAATTGAAATATCAGAAAATACCGATCTTACCTTTATTGATCCGTCTGCTTTTTTATATACGCCCTATTTGAAACGTCTCTATATTGTCGGCTTGAGATTAGAACCGGGTAATATGCAAGCAATAAAAAATGCAGTGCAAATCGCCTGGAAGGATGCAATGGTAAAAAAAGCGTGGATAGCAAATGGAAACCCTCGCTATATAAAACCTTCACAAAAATTTAGAAAAAAAATTCTTGAAAAATATCAAGGGAGAATACCTGAATTGAAGATATTTGAAAATTATCCTCAAGAAGAATTGGAAGAGATGGAGTCTTCGCAAGGAGAAATAACTTCCGAGTCGCAAGAATTAGGTTCTGAAGAAATTAGCTCCGAGACAGAAAGCTCAGAATCGGGAGAATAGGGCCATCATTTGATTTTAGAATTTTAAAAAATAAAAAAAGGAGAAAATAATGAAGAGTTATTTTAAAAGAGCAGGAAAAAAAATCGGTGAGGCACATGAGCGTATGCAAGATTATTGGAAACGGCTTATGAATCACTCAAAAACGGTAAAAATGTCTGAGGGCTCACAAGAGGTGAACAAAATTATTACTGCGGCCCATCGCGATCAATGGCGCCGTGTTAATAAGAAAAAGTAAGATTATTCTCTATTTAAATAATTTTTGCTTAGTAGAATTGTTTCACTTCACAAAATTGTCTTTTTTGTGAAAATAAGTATACTTCTTATTACTAGAGCATTGCATTGTTAAATGGAGAAACTCAAGATGGCTCACGTATTTTCTATTAGACATATCTTAATCATGGCATTACTCTGTTGCGTAGCAACTTTTTTTGGATACTCAATTTTGAAAAATATAACGATCCAAGAAAAAGGTTTGTCTACTCAAAACTTTTTTAATGCCAAGCCAACTGATAATCACGCTTCATATATTTATGCCCCCGGCATGATGGGAACTGAAATCTTGATGGGACGCTATTGTCCAAATTATGTGGCATCCACGGGCGAAAAAATTTCTTGGAAATCCGGTGGGCATGTGATAGGGCATCCTCATACCGGTGTTATTTTTGCCGAAATAGATTTAAGAAAGCCAAATGATTTTACCTTAAATCCATTACGGGCAATCATTAATAATTTGCGCTGCGATCTTATGCCATTTATTCAAAGAATGTTTCAAGATGTCTGGGATTTTACCGTTGAAGATAATCCACATTCAGATAAATCGGTGGTTAATTATAGCTTTGATTTTAGCAGAGCTAATTTAGGACAACGCAAGGATATTCAGGCGTTATGCAAAACGTATAAAGAGCATATTAAAAAATATCCTCAAACTGATGTTGTTTTATTTGGCGATTCCAGAGGGGCGGCAACTATTTTTAATTTCCTTGCTTGTCATAAGCCCAAACAAGTAAAGGCTGCAGTGCTCGATGGCATTTTTGATAGTGTTCCCCATTGCATTAAGCATTTTATTTATAATAATAAAGAAAAACGGACCGAACAAAGATTGCACGACATTGTTAATTTTGTGATGGGTAGCTATAGCAAGAATGGTCCATTCCCCCGCGATTATGCTGAAAAGATTACCGACGATGTTCCATTACTTTTTGTCGTCTCACTAAAAGATGGACTCGTATCTCCGCAATGCACAATGTACTTGTATAGTCGCCTCAAAGAACGGGGATTCAAAAAAATCCATTTATTGGTGCTTAAAAAGTCGCTTCATCCATGCTATATGATAGGTGATCCGGAAGATAGAAAGAATTATGAGGCAGTTGTTCACGCATTTTATAAGCATTATGGTTTGCCACATAATGCTCCGAAAGCTGCCGAAGGCCATCAAGCATTTCTTGCAACACAACCTTCAATCGAAGAATTGCGGCAGACATATCAGCTATCAACATGCGAATTATGCAAATAAACTTTATGCATAATGAATTCTTCAGAAACCGTTCGTGGTGAGTGATTTCTAAGAAATCGTATCGAACCATAATTTGAAAAATTTAAATTATAAACACCCTTTGATATACCGCTCTTCGAGCGGCACTCAGGGCGAACGGTAGTGGTTTTTTCACTTAAGTTCTTTTATATTTTTTATGTATCCACAACGTTTATAAAATTCATCTGTTTCTATACGGCTGCAGGCAATACTCACCTTCTTACAGCCATTTTTTTGTAATGAATTTTCAATTTTATTAAGTAAAGTAATATTCGCACCTTCGATATCTTTGCGTGTTTCTTGCGATGCGTATTCCATGGCTTCTCTTAAGTAGGCAATGCGGGTGATAAACCCTTCTTTTTGATCAGTTTTGGGATTGTGGTAATGGCAATAACGAATATATGCCAAGATCCGTCCATCGTTTCCTACGAGACTACTTATATATTTTGTACGTACTGCTTTTGAACTGCCCAATGTGTCACTTTCGCTATCAGAATCTGATTCATTTTGATTTGGCGCAGAGTAAATATATATTTTTCCATTTACAGTATTTTCTTCTTCCACTTGTGCGGTTTGCCATTTTTTCATATGAGGAATTTCAGGAAATTCTTCATTTTCGGCCCACTGCACCCACGGATGTTTTCTGAGTGATGCCTTAAGAACTAATTCAGCAGTAAATTCAATTTTTTCTTTGACCTCATCCTTATTCATTGCACCATTTGAATAACTCATAAAGATAAGAATGAGCGCACAAAAAAAATGTGCATGCTTCATCGCGGTCCCCTTATTTTAAAAATCAGTATTTTCATCAGGATAAGATGCATACACCTTTTTTTGCAAATATGGTATGCATAAAGTAACAAAAAAAGGAGTAGCACATGTTACATGGATTAAAAAAATTTCTTGAATATAAAGCATATAAAATGCGGCTTGAATCATTGCAAATGACCACCAAGGCCGGATCGGGGCATCCAACATCGGCGCTTTCATGTGCTGATATCGTTGCGGCGCTCTTTTTTTATGCGATGCGATTTGATCCGGACAATTTTAATGATCCGAATAATGATCATTTTATTCTTTCAAAAGGGCATGCGTCACCTGTTTTATATGCCGCATGGAAAGAGCTGGGTAAAATAACTGAACAAGAATTGATGACATACCGCCAATTTGGTTCACCGTTTGAAGGGCACGCAACATTGCGTTTCCCATATGCTGAGGCGGCAACCGGCTCATTGGGAATAGGACTTTCTATTGGCGCAGGCATGGCGCTTGCGGGCAGATTGGATGAGCGGGATTTTTATACCTACGTTTTGATGGGCGATAGTGAAATTACTGAAGGATCAGTTTGGGAAGCCGCCGAAATTGCTGCCTATTATAAAATGTCACGGTTGGTGGGCATTGTTGATTGCAATCGCCTGGGGCAAACCACGCAAACCATTCATGGCTATCACGCACAACGATACGCGCAAAAATTTGAAGCATTTGGCTGGAAAGCGTTGGTGATAGATGGGCATGATATGCAGCAAATAGTGAACGCGTTGGATAAAGCGCGCAATAGCCAGGAGCATCCAACGGTGATTATTGCTAAAACAATAAAAGGATATGGTATTGATCGTGTTGAAAATAAAGAGGGATTTCATGGCAAAGCATTTAGCCAAAAAGAATTAGAGGAAATTCTGCCGGCTTTTGAGCAACGCTTTGCGGCAGTTGCCAATAATGGGCTCTCCTACCAATGGGCGCCGAATTTGCCACCTCATGATAATAACCGTTCGAATCCTTCGACGAGCTCACCACGAACGGTGGCTGGAAGTGATGGAGTAAATGATATGGACCAAAAAACTCCGTTCGTGGTGAGTAACGCCAACGGCGTGTATCGAACCATATCCATCAAAGAATCACACTACAAAAAAGGTGAAGAAATTCCCACGCGCAAAGCATACGGCCAATCGCTCACACAATTGGGAGCGGCCAGCAAAGAAGTGGTGAGTTTGGATGCGGAAGTAAAAAATTCTACGTTCGCTGATATTTTTGAAGCAAAATATCCTGAGCGATTTTTTCAATGTTTTGTTGCTGAGCAAAATATGGTGGGTATGGGTATTGGCTTTGCGCGTCGCCATAAAATACCATTTATTTCCACCTTTGCGTGTTTCTTTTCACGTGCCTATGATCAAATTCGTATGGCAGCAATTGGCACAAGCCCGCTGCGTTTAGTGGGATCGCATGCGGGTGTTTCTATCGGCCAAGATGGGCCATCACAAATGGGATTGGAAGATATTGCCATTATGCGCGCGCTACCTGAATCGATTGTGCTGTATCCCAGTGACGCGGCAAGCACGCATGCTTTGGTAGAACAAATGGTAAATTATCATCAGGGAATTTCATATCTACGCACCACGCGCGGTGCAACGCCGGTTATTTATGATAATGACGAGAATTTTCCTATTGGTGGTTGCAAAGTACTAAAATCAAGTGGTGCTGATAAAGCGCTCATCATTGCTGCCGGCATAACATTGCATGAAGCATTGAAAGCATACGACATGTTACTTGCAGAGGGAATCGCTGTTGCGGTGATTGATTTGTATAGCATTAAACCGCTCGATGCCAAAACAATTGAACAGATTGCCATGCAATCGGGCGATCGCATTATTACTGCTGAAGACCATTATATCCAAGGCGGATTGGGCGAATCGGTTGTTTATGCGCTGCGCAATACGGCCATCGAAATTCATTGCCTTGCCGTAACACAATTGCCCATGTCCGGAAAACCGGATGAGTTGCTGGCCTGGGCAGGTATTGATGCGGCAGCGATGGTGAAGAAAGTAAAAAGTTTGATCAAAAAATAAATTACCGCGTATATGATTAATGATACGATTGGGTCAATTAACAACAGTTTTTTAAAAAAGGAGTATAATGCAAATAAAACAGTTATTTTTATCATGTGGATTAATAGCAGCATCAGCATTTTCTATGCACGATGAAAAAACAAGAGAAGTTGTTGACATACATTACCTGACTCTGTGTCATGAATATCCAAGCCGTGAGCCACGCAATACTCAAGAGGTTCATAACATTATAAAGCGCTTTAATGGTGAAGCGGCGCAAAAATATGGCTGGGGACTATCTGCTTCGTTTGATACACTGCAAGATGCCAAAGATGCCGCGCGTGAATTGAATGCGCTTGAAAATATCCTTGCGCGGGCCCGTTGGCTCTATCCGAATTTATTTGAATAACGGAGCATGAATATAGAACTGCTTTTGGTAATCTTATGACGTTAATTTTTAATGGAGAGCAAATTTATTAGCACTCTTGGTATTAATACACAAACATTTATCGCGGCAATGCCAATCCGGTGCTTTTGTGGATGTGTGCCATGATTCAATCTCGGCAAGAATCTGAGGAATTTGCGCAAGAAACTGAAGTTGCACAAATTCTATATGCATCAATGAGCGATCATTCTTCTTGATCGCAACTTGTTCTATTTTTTCATTGTGTGGAAAAAAGCGTTGGGAAAAGAGTGGCACATGCTGGCTGTTGTCCTCTTTTTGTAAGCCCTGCGGATCAACCACTTGCATTACATCAAGAATGGAATAGAGCGAATAGACTTTACCAAATAATGGCGCGCTCGCGTATTCCATCGTTTGCGTTTGCACCGGGCAGGCGAGTAAAATAAGATCTTTGACAAAAAATGATACGTCGGCTGGATCTTTAACTTTTTCAAGCAAGAGCGCAATGTTACCGCCATGGCTATGGCAGATAATCCTAATTTCCGGTTCATGGCCATAGGATGCTACATATTCCAGACGCAGCAGTTTTAATTCATCGTAAAATCTACGTGCGGCAATCTCTCGTTCTTTAAAAGAGAGCATTCCTGACCAACCAAATAAATAAAATGTTTGCGCCGGAAATAAATAAGGATCGCTGGCACTTAACGTGGCAGCAATTTTATGAAGGTGAAATTTTGGGTCTATCGTTGCATAGTGATGCAGGCCCGGTTTGCTATAGAAGAATTTTTGAAACATGCCTTTTGGCAGCAGGCGAGTGCCATGGATCCAGATGGTGATTGGTGGATTCTGCGCAAAGTTTGTTGTAGCATCGATTGAGGTTGCTATGGGCGCCGAGGTTTTAAGGTTGATTCGTTTTACCAAAGGTTTTTGAGATAGTTGCATGCATCCGGGTATAAACCCTAGAATAAGTCCTGCTAAAGCGATTTTTTTAGTCATATTAGTGGTCCCCCTGCTATATTTTTAAGTCTAGCAAGGAAACGTGGTAATGCAAAGATATGGATATTACACATCCTGAGTAAAAAAACGAAGATTTTTGTATCGAAGGATATTTGAACATGGTTCGATATAGCCCCTTCGGGGCTTACTCACCATGTGTACCCTTTAGCTTTCTAGTTCAGCTCTGCTGAAAATATCACTCACCTGGTGGATAAAGCCGCCATTATCAACGTATCCTTCAAAGCGATCACTTTGTTCTTCTTTGCCATTATGCATGTGGTAAACTGGTACCTTTTTTTTGTCTCTAAAATAGATAAAGGTAGGATAGCTGGTTATATTAAATTCTTTATGAAGCCCTTTACCTTGCACCACGCTTATCTTTATAAATTTTACATGAGGCAACGCCTTGGCCGCATCTTCAAAAATATGTTTATCTTTAAATGCTTTGCACACGGGGCAGGTAGGATTATAAAATTCGGCAACCACTAATTTATTGCCGGATAGCACTGCATCAAGTTCGGCAGCAGTGTTGATCTCTAGGATAGGGCTTTCAACAGCAGCATAGAGCAAAGTTACTGCTACGAGCGCAGCAGCACCAATACCGGTGCCGCGTAAAATTTTTATAATATTCATTTGATTTCCTTTTCTTTAAGATATAGTTGCAAGCCTTCTTGGGTTGGCGTGATCCCTTTTTGACCTTTTTCCCAATTGGCCGGGCATACTTGGCCATGTTCTTGTGTGAAAATTAATGCATCAAGGGCGCGCAACACCTCATTAATATCGCGGCCTATGCTCGTATTATAGACCGAAAGTGCTTGCACAATATTATTGGCGTCAATAATAAATACGCCTCGTAAATCGATTCCTTTTTGTTCATCCAGGGTGATATATGAGCGAGCAATATTTTTAGTAACATCTGAGGCTATAGGATAGGTTATTCCTTGTATCCCGCCTTGATCGCGTGGCTTTTCTAGCCACGCTACGTGGGAATATATTTGGTCAACAGAAAACGCTATTAAAACTGCGTTACGTTTTTCAAATTCAGGAAGTTTTTCTTGGAACGCAAAAAGTTCTGTGGGGCATACAAATGAGAAATCAGCAGGGTAGAAAATGAGTATTTTGTTTTTACCCTCAAAATCAGTTAAAGAAATCTCTTTAATTTCCCCATTTACCACTGCTTCTGCTTTAAAATCGGGGGCCTTTTTGCCTACCAAACTGGTACATTCAACTGCATTAATAAGGGCAGTAGAAAACCCTAGGCATAGCAAAATGAGCATGATTTTTGAGTAATGCTTCATTACCCTCTCCTTTGTTTTAAAAAAGACCTTTAAAAGGGTCTTTTATACTTATTAATAGTTTACTATTTGTAATATTATTAAGGCAATAGATTGAAAAAATAGCTTATATATAAGGTTTTTTAACTAATCGAAGTTATCGTTGTTTTATTTACAAACTGAAACGCCATATGATAGGCTAAAGATAAATATAAGGAGAGAGCTCATGAAATCAATTTGGAAGGGTACAATTTCATTCGGCTTGGTAAGCATCCCTGTTCGCGTATATTCGGCAATTCAAGAGCATGTGATTGGGTTTAAATTACTCTGCAAAAAATGTCATACGCCGATTGTGTATGAACGGTGGTGCAAAAAGTGTAACAAAGAAGTTGCCTGGGCCGATATTGTTAAGGGCCTTAAACTTGAAGATGGCTCCTATTTTATTCTTACACAAGAAAAATTAAAAGAATTAAAACCGGAAACCACGGATCGTATTGATATCGTTGAATTTGTGCAAGCGGATCAAATTAAGCCGATTTACTTAGAGCATCACTATTATCTTGGGCCCGAAGATGAAAATGAGAAAGCCTTTTTCTTGTTCAAGCAGGCGTTGGCACAATCGAATAAAGTAGCGATTGGTAATTTTGTGATGCGTGATAAAGAATATGTCTGCGTGATTAATCCGTATGAAAACACCATGTTGCTCACCACGCTTAATTATGCCTATGAAATTAGACCGCTTGAGGAAGTTCCACAATTGCCCAAAAAAGCTATGGAGCTCAATGCATCTGAGTTAAAACTTGCCGATCAATTAATTGACCGGTTAACTGTAAAAAAATTTAATCTTGCGCAGTTTAAAGATACTTTTGCCGAACAATTAAAAGCAGCAATCAAAAAAGGCAAAAAGGAAAAAATCAAAGAGAAACCCAAAGAAAGAGCTGTTGCTGCCAAGAAAAAGAAGGGTGAAAGCTCTATTATGACTGCATTGCGTGCGAGCTTGCAGGCGCCGGGCAAGAAAAGTGAAGTTGCTCATGCCAAGGGTTCAACACGTAAAAAACTGCCAAAAAGAGCTTAAAACACGCTTTAGTTGCTGAATATGCATGAGAGGGAAGAGCATGCGCAATTCAATAATAATAGCATTTCTTACACTTATTTTTTATATGTCACTCACGCTAGAATCAAATAGTATAAAGTTACCCGTGAGCAATTCTTTCATAAAAAAAGAAAAGGGAGAAGTAATGAAGTTAAAACCAATGCTTGCCAAGCTCGGTACTCGTGCCGATCTTGAAAAGGAAGGGTATTTGTATGAACCTAAGCTCGATGGCATTCGTGCATTGTGCCATGTTGATAAAGGGATGAAATTTATCACACGCAATGGATTAGACATAACTCATCAATTTCCGGAATTTGATTTTCGAAAGCAGATTACCGCGCAAACATGTATTCTAGATGGGGAAATCATTGCCCTCAATAAAAAGGGAAATCCGGATTTTAATCTTTTGCAAAATCGTGCCAGCAATGATGTGGATGGAACCTTTGTGGTCTTTGATATTCTGTGGAAAAATGGCGTCTCATTAGTAAATAAGCCATTACAGGAACGGAAAAAAATTCTTGACGCAACAATAAAACCAAAAGGTGCACTTGAAAAAATTGTCTCAGTTGATGATGGCAAAAAGTTGTGGGAACTTATTCGCAAGCATAAACTTGAAGGAGTTGTTGCCAAGGAGATTGAATCTATCTACCATCCGGGCAAGCGTACTAACTCTTGGATCAAAATTAAAGCAATCCACTCAGTTGATTGCGTTATCATTGGATTTACACAAGAAAAGCGGCATGTTTCATCATTGGCACTTGGTCTTTATAAAGATCATCATCTTTATTATGTGGGCAAAGTGGGCACAGGATTTACCTCCGATGATATTCATATGCTCTATCAAAAATTACAAAAAATAACGGTAAAAACTCCTCATGTGATTAATGCTCAAGATGCTGCCAAAGATATTGTTTGGGCCAAGCCAAAAATGGTCGCTGAGATTGAGTATCTTATGATGACCAAAGATAAGCGATTACGAGCACCGGTATATCTTCACTTGCGGCTTGATAAAGAGCCTGCTCAATGCACATTCACACAAATTAGCTAAATTTATTATGGAGTCTTTAATTCTTGATTGACCATCTGTTTGATAGCATCAAGTAAATCGCGTTCAGATGCCGGAACGTCAGTTTCTAATTGATCCTTAACCCGTTGCCAAGTGCTCTTTTTGGATCCGTCTTGCTGTAAGAGCCAATTAAGAAGCATTGTTATTACATTTTTAGATTTACCTGTGAGATTTCCCTGCAAAGCCTGAAGGAAATCAATAATCGTTTGCTGATTCGATGTCCATTCCGGGTATGCGGTTACTGCTGGCGGTTGTGCGGCAGGCGTTGAGGGTGGTACCGTTGTTTTTTTTCCGGTTAATTCATCTCGAATTTCCATCAATGTTTTTCCTAGGTTGTTGCCGCCATTATAATCTGCCCCGGCTCCCCAATCAGCGTCATTAGCGCCTGCATCTTCGACCAATATTTTATCACCAGTTCCAATAAGTAATTTCTTTAGGTTATCATCTTGTGTGAATTTTGCCCGAACCGCTTTTTTCATCACATCATATTTGTTAACGTCCCAATTACGATCCTTATATTGCGCATACTGGTTATCTCTGCCAATATCAAACGCTTCTCGGGGCGTTTGCGCGGCGCGTATTTTATCTTGCAGCCATGGTGTGTGGGGATATTTTTGGGCCTGGAAATAATGTTCAGTGGTTGCCCATTTTTTGCTATCAATTTCTACCGGCTTTGGCAAGGCGTAATAATTAGTAAATTCATAGTAAGGAGCGCCTTTTTGATAAAAGTAAAGATGGTTTGCATAGTTTGGCCCCCATGTGCCGCCCGTTTTGCTGGTTAACGGCGCGCTTGTTTGACGAGTTTTATTGAGTTGGGCAACTATATCAGGCAAATTGTGTCGTAAAAAATTATACAGGCCACCGGAAATGCTAATTTCTTGGCCCCTATGCGTTATTGGATTTTGATTAATGATATCGGAAGCTGGCACCCATATAAAATCATCTTTGATGCGATTCTTCGCTTGGTTGTATAGTTCTGATCCGGGCTTAAAGTGAACCGGCACAAAATGAAAGAAATCTCCCGCATCGCTTTTTTTAAATGGTACACCAACAAAGCTTACGGTATAAACATTATTTGTTTGTTCAGCCAATGCCTTTTGCGCGACATCATTAGCCTTCTGGCCGCTTGCAGCTTCTTGCGCAAAATCGCTCCAATAATTAGTGCCCTTATTATGTGCCAGTAAAATGTTCCATTGATTGGTATTTTTATCAAATGCCATCGGAATTGCGCGGCCCTGCCAGCGGCGCTCCATGCAACCGGCTGCGGTTATAATGCCAAGAAAATTAAGAAAAATGAGAATTTGAGATATCTGTTTTGAGATCATGGTTTCTCCTTGGTAAGTTCTTCTTTGGTTTTTGCGCCATATTTTTTGAGTAATTCCACTGCAAGGTCTCGATGCGCTTTCAGGATAGCAAGCTCGTCACCATCACGAATGGCAATTGCTTGATCGAGCAACGTGCCCTGGCCCCAATCCCAGGTGTGATATTTTTTATTTATATCTCTTCCTTGAGCAAGAAGCAGTTTTAGTACCTCTTCATCTCCCATGCTAGCAGCAATATAAAGCGGGTCAAAATATGGTTGCGTACCGCCTTCAATTTCCTCGGGATTAGCTTGCGCAAGAGCAATTAAATTATTGGCAATATCTTGAGCAGTTATTTTTTTTGTTTTTCTAAGTTCATCGAGCGTCTTAGCACCGTATTTTTTAAGGAGTTCCACGGTTTTTTGTTTCTTTGTAGGAAAACCATAGCTTTGATCTTTCAATATTGTCTGAGCAAAATCAAGAAGAGTACCGTAGCCAAACTCATGTGTATAATAAAATTTATTACTATTGGCACCGGCTGCCAGTAAGATTTTTAGTGTGTCTTCATTATTGTCAAATGCTGCCTGATACAATGGATCATAGGATGGCCTTGTCCCCGGTTGCAGGCGTGCTCCATGGGTAATAAGATCTTGTACCACGGTATTTAATCCGCCGCCTGCCGCACTGGCGAGCGCGCTCAATCCCCCCGGATTGCTTCGATTAGGATCAGCCCCGCTTTCTAATAAAAAATGAATTACGTTGGTGTTATTAAACCCTCTATAGCGCATTTCATAAATTGCTTGTTGTAATATTGAGAGAGCCGGTTCACCGCCTTGCATAGGCTCATTGATCAGATTAATTCCTTGAGTATAGAGTCTTTGTGGATGATACATAAGAAAATCTTCATTACGCAGTAAGTATCGGGCAAAGAATAGGCTTAAGTCTGTATCTGCTCGGTTTTTATAAAGATTGCCAGAATTTATGAGAGCTTCCTTTTCATTCATCGAAAGTTTTTTATTTTTAAAGATAATTGCAAAAGTGATGAGTGGACTATCTGGGAGTGGAAAATCTTTTATTTCTATCGCTTGTTTCGCATCTATTTGACTGGATGTTCCATCTAATGCTGTTATCAAATAAGAAAGAAAAATATCTTCTCCTCCCGGCATTTTGTTGATCATTGCCTTTATAATGGTGATAATATCCTGATTTGTTATTTTTTTATTTTTAATAATAATTGCATTAATTAAATCGTAATATACATCAACTGGTAGTAAAGGAAGTTTTTGTAAGATTTGATCGGCCGGGAGTTGCGCTGTTGCTTGTAATGCTTGTGATCTTAGTGATGCAGGTGCATTGACGATTTTTTCGCATACCGGTGGTTTTTCCATGCTGGTAATTAGTTGGCCGTATGTTATTGGTATTAGAAAAATAATTATTATTTTCTTCATTATCGTACTCCACCCGGTTCGGATGTTGGTAAGTTTGGATATTCATCAGTGGGTGTTATGCTATGAATGAAAACTATTGCTCCCTGGTTAATAACAAATTCAGTGGCCCCGAATTTTTTATCCGTAGTGCTTCCCCAATCATGGGTGTAGCCAAGCCGTGTCCATGGAAATGGGCGGTTACCGGTATACGTGGTAGCGCGCCGTTCGCGGAACCATTTTTTGTACTCAGGTTTTACCGGAACATAGGTAAAAAGATCTTTATACGATTCGGGCAAAGTTGCCGGATTAGGGTTGGGCACGCAGCTTTTGCTCACAATATCAGTATTTATGCATGGTCTAAAGATATCTTGTGGCCGTACCCACATTTCCACAAAGGCATATTCATCTTTACTTTCTGGTAATCCTAAATGTTGTTTTAAGCGTTCGCTCAGACTAATGCCAGGTGTTGGTTTTTTTAGATAGTTTTGCGCAAAACTCTTTAATTGTGGCACCGCGGTGACCCAGATATATACATTTTCCATAATTGGTGTTTTAAATTCTTTGCCAACATATGCTTTATAGAACATGTTAACGGCCCACAGTGGCATCCAGGAAACCATTAAGACATGGGATTTTTGTGCATCTTTCCAAATAAGGTTTTTGTTCCAAGGCGAGATATCAATTAAGGTACGATCAACCTGATCTGGGGTTCCACCTTGCTGAGTAGCATAAACGGCGCGTAAATAGTTTTCATTGGGAATTGGATTGAGGGGTTGCCCTTCAAATGCGCGGCGTACATTATCAACGGTAATACGAATTTTTTCTGTGGTAATTGCCGCTTGTTCGCTTACTTTTTGCTCTGATGTCTTAGCTGCTTGCTCCACTTTTTGCGTGGATTGCTCGCCCGCTTTTTCAGCGCCTTTTCTTGCCTGCTCGGCTGCTTGCTTAAGGCGCTCTTCAAAAGATTGCTTTTCTAGGGCCCAAGTGCCAAAAGAGAATGCTAAACAAAATAAAAATAGTGCTTTTCCCATCACGGTACCTTAAATAATAATTTCCTATTTGAAATTATACCAGGGGGACGTAGAAAAAAGCAAAAAAAATACTTTTTTGGTGGTAAAAGGCGATAAAATAGAGGATTAATGAGTTTTCAAAGCCTGGGCATACGCAGTCAAAAGCCGAATCATCTCGATCTTGGTAGAATCGGGCAAATTGTTGAACCACTCTTCTATTTGTTTATGGGTCACCGGACCGCGAATTTCTATACCCTTAAATGCCTGGACTATAATGTTAACCACATTCGCTGCGGCTTGAAAAAGTGCCGGACCGGCAACAGCCGGATCATGGGGCGCTGTGGTAAATGTTCCGAGTGCGGTGAGCATGCCGCCAAAATTTGCTAAGATTACTTTTTCATCTTCATCATCATTGTAGTCTTCATCCTCATCATCTGCTTGCTCTTGAACAGCAACCGGCTTTTCTTGTGGTTTTGGTTTTTTGCGATGTGGTGATACCGGCGGTATCGCGAGTGCAGTAGCAGTTAACAGTGATAATAAAAAATAGAGCTTCATTTTTTCTCCTTAATTATTTTTATTATTCATCAATCAAAGGGGCTTGATCATCTTTTGAGTCGGCATTTTTCTCTTCAAAAACCAATACCTGCAATACTCGTTTGTTGCTCGCTTTTTGTACTTGGAAATAATATTTTTTATATAAAAAGCGTTCACCTTTTTTAGGCAAGTGTTGCAACTGCTCGGTTATAAAACCACCTAAGGTAACTGAATCTTCCGTTTCAAAAGTAATGTGCAATAAATCGGTAATATCTTCAAGCGGTGTGCTTGCATCAACCAACCAGCCACCTTGTTTGAGTTGTACAATGTGTTCGGTTTTTGGTTCAAGTTCGTCACGCAATTCGCCTACAATTTCTTCCAGTACGTCTTCGAGGGTAATAAGACCGGTAATGCTGCCATGCTCATTGATCACAATCGCAATGTGCATATGTTTATTTTTAAATTCACGCAGCATTTGGCTCACTTTGATGCTTTCAGGAATAAACAGTATTGGCCGCAAAATATCTTGCAGCGGTTTGCGTGCGCTGTTTTCATCTTTGGTGAGCAGCATAAAGATATCTTTTAAGTGTACCATACCGATAATATTGTCGGTCTTTTTTTCGTAGACCGGCAAGCGCGTAAAGGGATGATCGGTAAAAACCGCTAACGCGTCTTTAATGGTTGAATCTGAGGTGATCATCACAATGTCAGTGGCGGGTACCATAATTTCTTTGACCGGGGTTTTGCCTAATTCAAAAATGTTTTGGAGCATCTCATTTTTTTCTTCTTCAATAAGACCTTTGCCATAAATATAGTCGATCAAAAATTGAATTTCTCGCTCGGAAGACACCCATTCACCGGCTGCCTCCATATCTTTCTGGCCCCCAATTTTTGCCACTATAAATGAGGTAAAGCGATTCAGGAAGGTGACCAGGGGATAAAAAAGATAAAAGATAATATTAATGAGCCATAACGTTGATTTAAATAATCGTTCGCTGCGCCCCTTGGCAAGATTTTTGGGGATTATTTCACCAAATATTAAAATGGCAACGGTTGCTACGGCAATACCAAAGGTGAATCCCAGGCCGCCGGCAAGATTAAAGCGCCTAAAGATTGTTTCCATAATGGTTGTAGCAAGCGCGGCGGTGGTAACATCGGCAAGACTATTACATATTAAAATAGTAATGAGCACCCGATGAGGGCTTGTTTCTAATGATTTGAATAAATCTGAATAGCGTCCGTAGGTATTGGCAAGCTCTTTCAGTTTAAAAAGCCGGAGCGCGGTTATGCTTGTCTCTAAAAATGAAAAGAGAGCGCGCAAACTTAACGCGATAAAAAAACAGACTATCGGAAATGTTAGGGAGGTACTCAGACTATCCATATAATTATATTTTTCCTTTTAAAAATGCTTCATTATTCTTTATCTAATGATGAATCCTCATCACTTGTTTCAGGTTCATTTTCATCAAAAAATTCTTGATCAAACTCTTTTTCAAAGAATGTCTTAAGTTTTTTGCTGCGTGAAGGGTGACGAAGTTTGCGTAACGCTTTAACTTCTATCTGGCGAATGCGTTCACGAGTAACAGAAAAATCCTTGCCAACTTCTTCCAAAGTGTGCTCGGAAGCAACATCTATGCCAAAACGCATTTTCAATACTTTTTCTTCACGTGGTGTTAATGATTTTAACACTTCTCGCACGCGTTCTTTCAGATCATTATTCGCAACCGTATCGGACGGTGAGAAATCGGTATCACTTTCTATAAAATCCTTAATCGAGGCATCTTCGCTATCACCAACGGGTGTTTCCAGTGAAATTGGCTCTTTAGAGATTTTGATAATATTCTTGATCTTTTTCTCATCAATATTAAGCTCTTTGGCCAATTCGGCATAACTTGGTTCGCGGCCATGTTCTTGAATAAAGGTACGCTTAATTTTATTAATTTTGTTTAAGGTCTCAACCATGTGAACCGGCACGCGAATAGTGCGTGATTGATCGGCAATGGCGCGGGTAATTGCTTGTCGGATCCACCAGGTTGCATAGGTTGAGAATTTAAATCCTCGTTCGAATTCAAATTTTTCAACGGCTTTCATAAGACCGATATTGCCTTCTTGAATCAGATCAAGAAAGTGCAATCCGCGGTTAACATATTTTTTGGCTATATTTACCACAAGGCGGAGGTTTGCTTTGGCCAGATCATCTTTTGCCCGCTTATCTTTAATTTGTGCCGTCATTAAAAGATTAAATGTTTTGAACATCTGGTTTTGCGGCATGCCAACTTCTGTTTCTATCTTTTTAATGCTTTTAATTGAGCTGCGCAAATTGCGTTCCAGCTCTTCCATCACCGATCTATCTTCAGTACTGAGCGTGGTCATACCTTGATATGCCTTAAGCTGGTCCTGAGAAAATCTGATAATGTCCTCTTTTTCTTTAATTTTCTTAATATATTTTTCAATTTTTTTGGCGAGCTTTTTAATAAGCTTGTTTGATAATTTGATGGTACGAATGGTTTCGCCGATTTTTTCTTTATTTTGGCGAACCTTCTTTAACATCTCATCTTTTTTAGCTTCAGAATCGAGCTTGCCCCGATAACTGTGATAAATCTTTTCTTCGTTGGCAATCAGATCTTTAATGGCATTGATGGTGATCAAGAGTGCCTTTTTTTCCTCTTCGATATTGGGGGAGTTTTCTTCATCAAATTCAGAAAACTGGATAATATCTTTGAGGGGCATGCTATTGAGCTGAAGTTTTTCCCCGATTGATACAAATTCTTTATGAATTACCGGAAAGCGAGACAGGGAATCGATAGATTCTTTTTTACTGGAAGCTATTTTTTCAGCGATTACTGTTTCAGTTTTTTTATTTAAGAGGGGAATTTTACCAATATCGCGCAAATAACATTTTACCGGATCGGTAATTTGAGAATTGCCAATTTCGCGGACCGCGTCTTTTTCCTCTTCATCCTCATCAGCTTCATCTTCATCATATTGATCGGTTTGCAGATCCAAAGAACTTTCTAATTTTGTTTTGGCGTCAAGGCGTGCCCCTTCAGCTTCATCTTCCAATACCAAGGATCCTGCCTCAACATCAAGCTCATCTTGCATGATAAGATCAATATGTTCTCTTTCAACTGTTTTAAGAATATCATTGATCTCTTGTTCGCTGAGATGATTCTTGTCACCAAATTCTATGATTTCTTCATAGGTTAAGAAATTGGTGCGTTTCCCTTTTTCAATTAACTCTTCGGTTAATTCTTTTTTTAAATCGGTAATTTGTGCGCTGGTGGGAGCTGTTTTTTCGGTCACCGGCGCTACTTTTGCACGCCCTTTGAGAGGGGGCTGTTTTTTTTGTGGCGAAGCAACGGGAGTAATTGGAGCCGCTACTTTAGCCGCCACTTTGCGTTCAACTTCTTGTTTTGTGGCAATCAAAGGTTTTTTTTCCGTTTTTTCAACTGATTGTTTAGGTTTTGCAGTTTTAGCCAGGGGTCTTGCTTTTTTTTCTATTTTTTCTTTTTTAACCGGTTTTGCAATCGGCTTTTTACCTTTTACAATCTCCGTGATTTTTTCTAATAATTTTCTCATAGTGGCCCCTTACTCAGGTAATAGATTTCCAATAATCTTTTTTTTCAAAGCGGCAAAATCATGCATAATCGTAGTAATTTGCGTATGATCACCCATCTGTTTTGCAGCCTCTAATTTTATTTTGATACCATTTACAATTACTTTCCAATGTTTCTTTTGTAATTGTGTTACCAACTGCTCAAACTGCGCGGATGAAATTTCCTCTTGAGTGGTCAAGAGCGTTTTGCTTACATACGTCTTTTCATGCTCTTCAAGCGATTCAAAGAATTGAATGAATCCTAATTCAGGAGCTTGTTTTTTTTCTTCCTGTAGTCGTTTAAGTATATCGTTTATTGGATGGGGAAGATAGGTTATCAGGAATTCTTCATTTTCTTCAGTTATCAAATGTATGTTATTTATTATACTAAAAAATATTTTATTTTCTAGTGTAGTTATTGTCTTTTCGTGGCTTTTATCATACCCAAGAACACTGTTGGGGGCCGAAATTACCGGTTTTTGCTTTGCCAAAAGGCGATTAAGCTCATTTTTTAAGGATTCAACCGGAATTTGTAGATGCTTGCTGCTTTCTTGCAGCAAGATATCATGTTTAAGGGGCTCCTGAACTTTGCTGATCATTTCCAGTATTTTATGGGTAAGTTGCATTTTATGGGCAAGCCCTTTTTGGGCAAATCCGGCCCCGAGTGTTTCAATAAAAAAGCTAAATATGTCTTTCGATTCAGCTATCAGGAGATTAAGATCGTGCCCTTTTGTTAAATACGAGGCAGGATCCTCTCCGGCGGGTAAGCAAATTACTTGCAAATCAAGGCTTGCTTGCCAGGCTAATTGCCCTATGCGCAGTATGGCCTGTTGGCCCGCATTATCTCCATCATACAGCACATATAAGCGGGAGGCGTAGCGCCCCAGGGTTTCCAGGTGATCAAGAGTGCAGGCAGTGCCAAGCGTGGCTACGGTGTTGGCAAACCCATATTGGGTCATGGCAATACAATCGGTATATCCTTCAACTAAAAATGCCGCCTCTTTTGTTTGAATTTCTTTCTTTGCTTTGTCTAACCCAAAAAGAAGTTTTCCTTTTAAAAATGATTCGTTTTCGTGTGAATTATAATATTTGGGCCGAGTATCGTGAGCGGCAAAAGTTCTACCCCCAAAGCCGCAATACCTTCCCAAATGATCGGCTATGGGAAAAATAATCCGTTCCTCAAAGGGAGAAAAGAGTATATTTTTACCGCGTGAAAGAATATGGGTTTCTAAAAGATCGTCCACTAAAATATTTTGCCTGCCAAGATCGGTGGTTAATTTTTTTATATTACTCAACCCGCCCGGCACATAACCGATCATAAACTGTTCGATGCTTTTCTTAGATAGACCACGTTTGGCCAGATATGATAACGCCGCCGATGAAGTGAGCAACTGTTGGTTGCACCATTGAGCAAATGTCTGGCAAATCAGAAAATAATGTTGATCATTTTTATGCGCCGTGCCAAAATCGGTAGCCAAGGTTGAGGGTAGTTCTATTTGATAGCGATCAATGAGTTGTTTTGCCGCTTCCATTTGCGAACAATTCTCTTTGCGGGCAATAAAGGCAATAACGTCGCCGCCCAGATGGCAACCAAAGCAATAAAAAATTTCTTTATGCGGACTTACGGTGAATGAGGCGGTTTTTTCTGAGTGAAATGGACATTGGCCCTTCCAATAGAGGCCGGCTTTTTTAAGCGTTGCGTATTCGCTTACTACATCAAGAATCGCAATACGGGTCTTTAAATAACTAAAAAGATTCATGATGGTGCAGATTTTTTAGTGAGTGTGAGATAGATAAAAGTAGCGGCTGAAAAAGCGAGAATAATAAGCGCTAAAAATTGTGGAACCGAAATTGATGAGAGCAAGGGTAGATGCAAAAATTCACGATCCGCGCGCCAAAAATCGATGATAAACCGTTCGGCGTTCGAGAGCATTAAATATAAACAAGCCAACTGCCCGGGCACTGCGAACCGTTTTTGCGCCCGGAAAAACATATAAAGAAAGAGGGCAAAAAGAGCGAACGCGCTATACAGTTGCGTTGGATGTAGTGTTTTATGGGCCAATTCATCAATGGGACAGGCCGGATTTATGGTCCCGATCCACAATTGGGTGGGCAATCCAAAACAACACCCGGCAAAAAAACAACCCACGCGCGAGACCGCTTGCAACAATGGAACATAAATTGCGGCAACATCCAAAAACGGAACAATAGGAACTTTAAGCTTTTTTAAATAAAGTGGCGCCACGAGTAAAAGAGCAACAACTGCTCCCATCAAAGAAAAGCCACCTTCCCAGATCTTAAAAATTGTGCCAAAAGATTCAAGAGATTGCCAATTGCTTGCCACAAAGAGCAATCTGCCGCCGATAATACTCGAGATTATTGCCAGCGATAATAGATTAAAATACTGATCAATACTCATCATCTTTTTTATGCGGCGATCTTTAAGCAGGAGTGTGCTGAAGAGTATGATCCCGATAACAATAAAAACGCCGAAGCTTTTTATGGAAAAAGGACCATAAAGATGCATGATATCCGGGCCCATATGTGTCTCTTATACAATGATTGTTGGTCTTTATTTTACTATAGACCAATTTAGACATTTTAACGAATGATTTTATCTTTTTTAGTTATGCTCGGTGTTGCTGGTAAGCTTTGGTAAGTGAATATACACATCCGACCAGGTTGGCATACTTTTTCTATGGGATAGCAAGAAGCGAAGGAAACCAAGGAACCCATCGTTAAATAACGGGCGCAGTGCTTCTTGTTTATACACCAGTTCTGCAACCGGATGTTGGCCCTGATTATCCAGATCGCAAGCATTATAGTGGCAATCATAGACAACATGGAGCGAAGGGAATTTATTTAATAATGATTTTATCCATTCTGGCATGCGCCATAATGATGCGACTGTTGCCAAACTTAACTTCCCGTCAAACGTGAATTTATCATTGTGAACCGGCACTTGATTAATATCATTGAAAGGAATTTTTTCACCATTGATGTGAATGGCTAAGAATTCCAGGATTTCTTTTCGTGTATTTTCGTCTTTTTCCAGCTCATTAATAAGTTTTAACCAGTCCTCGATATCATTTTGAAAGACAACTTGTGATAAGCGAGGGCGTTCTTGCGGTGCAGGCTTTTTGTTCAATAATTGTTTGATTTTGTTTTCCAACTGTTTGGAATGTTTGATTTCTTGCGAGTGATTTTCTTGTGAGCCGATCAACGTTGTTGGATGTGTTTTGCCGTTCGAATTTGTGGTTTCAATTGTTTGGTCGTTGGGGCTTGCAAAAATGATGCTCGCGCAGAATAGCACACCAAAACTTAGAATTCTATATAAATAACTATCAGTTACTTTCATAATGGGTCTCCAGTGTTAAATAGAGATTCATGTATGTGATTATTACTGTTCATTAAACCTATTATAGCATAATCCAGTAAAATAACCAAAAATAGGACCCGTAATGCACAAATATTATTGATAAATGTGCCATTTGTAAATATTAAATTTCCATCTCTCGTGCTACTCAAGAGTTTAAGGAAAGTGAGGGATTCTTCTAATTTCTATCTGAATCGCAGAGTGGGCAGCATTGCTGATGGTCCCTGGCCTTAAAAATAAGCAAGGAAAGTGCAGCGGGAGTGATGCCGGGAATAAGCGAGGCTTGCGCAATAGTGCCGGGTTTGTGGCGCTTGAGTTTCTCTTGCAGCTCTTTGGAGAGCCCCGGCATGGCATCATAATTGAGACAAAGGGGCAAAATCAGTTCTTTATACGTTTGTGCTTTTTGGGCCTCTTTTGCTTCGCGTGCCAGATACGGCTCGTATCTAATTTCGGCATGGATTGTGAGAGCAGCGCGATCGGGGATATCTTTTTGAGTAACTTCTTTTACTTTGGCAACGTCACATTCCAGATCGCCAAAAAGCTTAAGCAACGTTGCATTGTTATTGCCTGCGCGCAATTCTTGCAACGTGGTATCTATCAATTCTTTTTCAGACTTAAAGTCATCATACAGTGTTTGCTCAATGAGGCCTAAATTATACGCTCGATCGGTTAAACGTAAAAACGCATTATCTTGGCGCAAGGAAAGTCTGCGTTCGGCCCGTGAAGTAAACATGCGATACGGCTCGTCCACGCTGAGTGTTACCAAATCATCAACCATGACGCCGATATATCCCTCGGTTCGTTCAATAATAAATGGTTCTTGGCCAGCTTGTTTAAGATGAGCATTAATCCCGGCAATGATACCTTGTCCTGCTGCTTCTTCATACCCGGTGGTGCCGTTTATTTGTCCGGCAAGAAAAAGCCCGGGAACAGTTTTAAGTTCCATGGTGTGTTTTAATTGATTGGGTAAAATAAAATCATATTCGATGGCGTATCCCGGACGTGTAATAATTGCTTGTTCAAATCCTTTAATGGTTTGCACATATGCTTTTTGCACATCATAGGGCAATGATGTTGAGATGCCGTTTGGATAAATTTCTTCCGTTGATGCTCCTTCGGGCTCAACAAAAATATGATGCGATGTTTTATCGGCAAATCTGCCGATTTTATCTTCAATGGAAGGGCAGTAACGCGGACCAATGCCTTGTATGTTGCCGCTATACATTGCTGAAAGATGAAGATTTTTTCTGATTATTTCATGCGTTTTTGCATTAGTATGTGTGATGTAACAAGCATGGGAACTATTTACTTTATGAGGATAAAACTCAAACAAATAGTTTAAGTTATCGGGTTGTTGATATTCAAGGGCGCAAAAATCGATTGATGATTTTAAAAGGCGTGGCGGCGTTCCGGTTTTAAGTCGCCCCATACGAAGACCCAAACTATGCAACACTCCCGAAAGATTGGTAACTGCTTCTTCACCTTGACGGCCGGCAGAATAATTTACCTGCCCGATATGCACTTTACCATTTAAAAAAGTACCGGTGGTTAAAATAACATTTGGTGCTAAAAATTCTGCGCCATCTCGTGTGATTACGCCACGCACTTGGTTGGTTGCCGGATCACGCAGGATATCTTGCACCATGCCCATGCGCAGAGTGAGATTAGGCATAGTTTCTAAAACTTGTTTGCTCAGTTTGTTATAGGCATATTTATCGATTTGCAAACGCAAGCCATGAACAGCGGAACCCTTGCTGGTATTGAGCATGCGGGCTTGGATGTATGTTTTGGTGCATAATTTAGGCATTAAGCCACCCAAAGCACTAATCTCATACACAATATGCCCTTTGCCCACACCGCCAATAGCAGGGTTGCAGGGCATGAGGCCAATGGTATCGAGATTGAGGGTGATCATGAGAGTTTTTGAGCCCATCTTGGCAGCGGCATGAGCGGCTTCTATACCCGCGTGCCCGCCTCCAACAACAATAACATCAAAATCGTGCGAAAAACTGTTTGCCATACCAACCATTTAAGGAGCTTTTAAGGACTAAAAAAATTACCAGAAACCACACAGCATCTGGTAATTAAGTTTATGTGAGTTTATAGTATTCAGCAAGAGTTTAAGCGCTTAAAACTTAGGTTCTTGTCTCTTGTTCCAAAATTGAACCCAGGCCTCACGCTCCTGCCGTTATCTCTTTGCTGGTATTATTTTCCGGTGATGACGCAGGAGAAATTGTTTTTACCAGGTCCATTCTTACGATAAATGGCTGATTGTCGATTATTGCAAATAGATCATCCAACGTATAATTTGTTTGTGCCGATATATCCCAAAGGTTTGTTGTAGGATTAAATGTTGATTTGATGGTCTCAATGTTATCTAATTTTTTCCACGCTTCAATATCATTAACCAATACACGAAATCTTTGTTTTTCCCAGGGAATATAAGCGGGGGGCGGGTAATCGGCTACGAGTGGAGTTATCGCAAACAGTATCAGTGAACAGGTAAGAATATTTTTCATATATTTTAACCTCAAATGTGTTGATCGTAATTAAAGAAGCTGTCAGATGCGAAGATGAATCGCATCTGACAATATATTTCAAAAAGTGTTCAAGATGATGCTTCAAAGCTACTTTTGGTAACCTCGATTTCCCCTTAGAGCGTTTTGAGCTTATTGGTGATTGCCGTTAAAGCGGCAAGCTTATCAAAAGCGGGCGGATTGCTTTTGATATCTTTAATAAGCTTTTTAAGTCCTTCAACTTCATCTTTAACCCGCACACCTTGTGCCGGCGTTACAAAGCGAGAAATTTCGATGATTTTATTCTCAAGCTCAGTCAAAGCGGTTGGTGAGGTTAATCGTGAAAATTGTTTTAACTTATCAATAAACTTTGGTGCCTTTTTGGCATCCGGCGAACTTCTATGCTTATCAAGAAATTCAACAAGTTTTTCCATTTCCTCATACATTTCCTTGGCGAGCTTATAGGTCCCTTCCAATAATTTATGAAATGGTGAGTTGGGTTGGTTGGCTTGGATAATTTCAAGCTTTTTGCGTAAAGGTTTTAGGATTTTGATTTCGAGGATAATGAGCCGATCTTTGCAACGCTTGAGATAGCCCACATAGGTTTCTTTGCTGTTTTTATCAACAAAGCTGTCGATCAGATTGATGACAGATTTTACCGCATCTTCTTTGACGCGCATAACTATGAACTCGAAAAATCGATTATCGTCAAGTGACATCAAATGATCAAGGTCATCAGTGTTTTGAGGGTGAGAATCGGGGAAGACTGCTACTAGCTGATTGTGGCTCCCCAAGCATGCCAAACCGGCTGCAAGCATTACTACTTTGAGTTTCAATGTATCTGTTTTCATGTCAAAACCTCTTAGTCTATAGGTTTAATTGTTTTTTAGACATATTTCATCTTGACAATATTAAGTCTAAACGAGCCTTTTTTTTAGTCAAATGGGTGGGCAATCTATTGATTTAATCGACATATTGGTTATTCTGGGGAAGTTCAATAAAAAGACCGTAAAACCCATGCTGACATTATAGGATTGCTGATGTTTTATTTTTTATCAACATACCTTAAAGATACTCTATTTTTTGCAAATGTATTCCATTATACCAGTTTTCGAGCAATTGCAGCATTTTTAACAGCACTCTTGGTTTCGCTCATCTGTGGCGACAGGTTCATTAGGTATTCAGGAACGCTATTTTTCTCTAAACCCAGAGAGTTTACCCCTGAGAATCATCAGACAAAAAATAAGGTGCCAACTATGGGGGGGATATTCATTATCGCCTCATTTTTGGTTGCCATAGCCCTCTGGGCAGATTGGGCCAACCCTTTGGTATGGGCTTTTGTGCTCTGTATGATAGGATTTGGGGTCATTGGATTTTGGGATGATTGGAAAAAAATTCAATTTGGCAAGGGTATTTCGGCGCGCAATAAATTTATAGCCCAATGGTCAGTTGCAGCGATTGTAAGCTTTGTATGGATCTATGCCGGGCATGCGCAAACGATGATATCTTTTCCGTTTTTTAAATTTTTACACCCTGATATCGGGTTCTTATTTATTCTCTGGGCAATGTTTATTATTGTTGGCTGTAGCAATGCAGTCAATTTGACCGATGGGCTTGATGGTTTGGCAATTGGGTGTTTGGTGCCAAATATACTTCTTTACTCGCTGCTTGGGTATCTTGCAGGACACATAAAAATTGCTGAATATTTACATATCCCTTTTGCGCAAAGCAGTGAAGTTGCCATACTCGGGTCGGCGCTTATTGGGGCAGCATTTGGCTTCTTTTGGTACAATGCCTATCCTGCGCAGGTATTTATGGGAGATGTTGGTTCATTATCTTTGGGTGCCTGTTTGGCTCTTATGGCACTCATGGCAAAGCAAGAATTGTTGCTCATTATTTCCGGGGGTATTTTTATTGCCGAGACGGTTTCAGTAATGCTCCAGGTATTTACCTATAAACGCTGGAAGAAAAGAATCTTTAAAATGGCTCCATTGCATCACCATTTTGAGTTGATAGGATGGCCTGAATCTAAAATAACTACGCGGTTTAGTATTATTTCAGTGGTGCTTTGTTTGTTAGCTTTGATTACCTTGAAATTGAGATGAAGGGAAAAATTTAATGAAAATGAATGAGACGTGATGCCGTGATGCAGTTTCGCTGCTTCATCAGGTGACGACTGAAAATGAAATCTTAACTTGCCTTTTCTAAAACTTCCTTGTAAATTCGGAATTAAACTCCGAAATTTCAAGGAAAAAATGAAAAGAGACGTTTATTTAGAAGAAATCGATACCCAATTTCGTATTCATCCTGCTTGTGGATTACTTGGTCCGCGCCAGGTAGGCAAAACCACATTAGCTGCCATGTACACAAAACAATATTTTTCAGGTACCTCCTCTTTTTTTGATTTGGAGAATCCCCTTGATCTTGCTCGATTAGATAACCCCATGTTTATACTTTCTCATCTTACTAATCAGCTTATCATAATTGATGAAATACAACGCAGGCCGGAATTATTTCCGGTATTACGGGTATTGGCGGACGAACATGAAAAAAAACGTAAATTTTTAATATTAGGAAGCGCCTCTCGTGATCTTATACGCCAATCTTCAGAAACATTGGCCGGTCGCATCGGTTACATTGAGCTATTGCCATTAAGTCTCTTCGAAGTAAAAAATAGCATGTTGCTTTGGCTCCGCGGTGGTTTCCCAAGATCTTATCTAGCTGATACCAATAATGACAGTTATCAATGGCGCCTGGATTATATTACCACATTTCTGGAGCGTGATATTCCTTCTTTAGGATTTGATATTCCTGCACCACAACTGAGACGCTTTTGGCTTATGATTGCTCATTATCATGGCCAAATATTCAATGCAAGTGAGTTGGGAAAATCTCTGGCACTATCCGACAAAACGGTCCGCAAATACCTTGATATTCTTGCCGGTACTTTTATGATCCGGATCCTTACCCCTTGGCTTGAGAACATTAGTAAACGTCAAGTAAAATCACCTAAAATTTACTTTAAAGATAGTGGCATTTTAAACGCACTTTTAGGTCTCAGCACATCAGCGCAATTGCAAAATGATCCACGCCTTGGCTCCTTATGGGAAGGATTTGCATTGGAGCAAGTAATTGCAGCAGTGCGGGCAACTCCCGAGGAATGTTATTTCTGGTCCACGCATGCTGATGCTGAATTAGATTTACTCATTATTAAAAATGGTAAACGGCTTGGTTTTGAATTTAAATTTGGTGATAGTCCTCGTTTAACTAAATCAATGCATATTGCAAAAGCCGATCTTAAACTTGATCATCTCATTCTTATCTATCCGGGAAATCATATCTTCCCTATGGCCCCAGGTATTACTGCGTATGGTTTAGACACCATTGCGCACGGCACTTTCAAATATCCTTCAGAATGAATTGGCCTCAAGAATTTCTATTTGCTCTGGTCACCATCAAGTTCAGGTAATTTTGATGCATAAAATAGTATTTTCTGCAGTTGCTTGGCGCAGACATAAAGATGCGCCGCTTGAGGCATTTGCGCTATGGCCAAGATGTCTTGATAGGTAAGATGATCATTATTTTGTGCATCAAATGGTATTTCAAAATCTTTTAAGTATTCTATTAATTCTTTATTTTCGAGGTTTGCTGCTTCATGAAGCAATGTATTGCCATGTATATCGGTGAGGCTAAAGTCGGCATCATACTGCTTTAATAGTTCTAACATTGCCAGTGCAGTATTATTATTTGCTTGGACTGCTTTATGAGCCGGCGTTTTGCCGTACCAATTTTGGCCATTGGCCGGGGCGCCCGATTGCAGCAATATTTCTGCTGCCACAAGATTGCCACAAAATGCGGCGCGGTGAAGTGCATTATTGCCGCATTCATCGCCGTGATTGAGCGCATAGTTTGTTTGGCACAACCGAGAAATAACTTCCGCCTTTTTATCATGCCGGGCCAAAAAATAGAGACGATTTGTGCGGTACTCTTGAGAGCGTTTTTTTGAAGCAGCAAGTTGATTCATTGCGCCTACGCTGCTGCTATAGATCATAAATAAGATTGTCCATTTCAACAATTTCATGAAGCTCTTCAGTCACAAAGTTTAGAATTGTTATTAGTGTAAATCAAAAGACCAAAAAGAAGTAAAGTGCCAAAACCAATGAGCGGTAAAATGCCCGTTAATAATAAGCTTCTTATGCAAAAAGCTATAAAAATGGTACAGCTTGCAAGCGCTGCCCAGGGTATTAACTGATTTTTGAGGGGGAATTTATTTTTTTTATAAGCATAGATGAGTGCAACCACGCTGAGTGTGTAGGTGATGGTTGTTCCCAGGGCCGCAAATGGTTGTAAAATAAGTTGATTGCCGGCGGTACTGGTCAAATAAAGAGCGCAAAATATCCATTCAGCAAACAAACAAAGATATGGAATGGCATGCTTATTAAGGCGGCTAAATAATGCCCATCCGCGCATTGTTTTATGATTGGCCAAGATGTAAAGGTTCCAGTTATTACTGTATAAAATGCCATAACAGCCGCCCAGCGCCGAAGAAGCAATTGCCAGATGAAAGAATGCCTGTAATTTCAACGCAAGCTCGGGGCTTGCAGGGAATAATTTTGCAAGAAGGGCAGGAAAGGCACACAAATAACTTGCTTGTTGTGCCAGAGTGTTGCCCAAGCACGTGTAAAAAAGAAACTGAAAAAGAAACACGAGCATCATCATGATGGCAAATGAGATAATCACGGCACGCGGGCCGTTTTTTTGCCCGTCTTGAATTTTGTTGCTCAAGGCGCAGGTGGCCTCAAAACCGGTTGCTGCATAGAGTACAAAAGGCAAGCTGCCGGGAATGCCATCCCATAAAATTGGCAGTGATATAATTTCTGAAGGGGAAAACAGTAAAATGCCTGCACCGATTACAAAAAATACCGGAATTAATTTAAATCCCAAAAATCCAAACTGGATGCGACTACCGGTTTGCATATTCAAAAGATTGAGGCAAATAAATAATGTTAAAATTACAATGTCATAAAATAATACCGGGCCCAAAGAAAGAAGCGCAGGAAAAATTTGCGTGAGCAATGACATTGAGACATGGATCATTAAACTTGCCGAAGCGAGTTTTGCAATAAAATAACTCCAGGTGCTCACAAAACCAACAAATGGATTTATTTCTTTTTGACCAAACACGTAAAAACCGCCCGATGGATGCAACTCAATTAAGCGGGAGATTGCGATAATGAGTGGCAAAATTAAAAGACCTATGAGTGGATACATAAAGCCGCTGAGTAAACCGGTTCGCTTAGCAAGCTCTACGGTGTTAATAAAAATACCGCCGCCCATCATAATATTAACGTTAATCAGTATTGCGGTGGGAAGAGATAGTTTTTTTTCAGTGGTCATGAATAACCTTAATTATTTTTTTTCTAACGTTTTTTTGTGATCATAAAAGTACTTGTATGATACTATAACTTATTTTTTAGTATAAGAATAACGGGAGGATATATGAAATATGTCATGTTGCTCGCCCTATTATGCACTGCATTAGTGGGTAATCCGCCCATCTTAAAACTTATATAATAAATGATGAAATACAATTACAAAAACTTATTATTTCGCTCTTGAAAGACCGAAGAAAAACAGTGGTAAACCCTCAAGATCCTGTGGTAGTTGCCGCGTTAATATTGTCAAAGCCGAATATAGCGTCCCCAATGTTGCTTCGGGTAATTCCGCTATTAGTTGGATTCTGGTTAGAGATCATTATCTTTGTTGCGTAATAAGAGATTTAGATAAACCGATATCGTAAAACCAAAATTTTATAAATTATTTGTTAAATGCTAAATACAATCCCAATGAACCGGCAACGGCAGCATTAAGGCTTTCTGCATGCCCAGGCATTGCAATTGTCATAAAGCCATTACAATCACGGAGCCAATCTTTGGGAATACCGGTGGCTTCATTGCCTACAACCAATAAAATATTTTTGTTTTCAATCTCTTGCGGGGATTTGCCACCTTTGACCACGAGTGCATAGAGTTGGAAATCTTTTTTCCATTTTAATAGTGCCGACCATGTGGGCGTGAATATGTTTACACTGCCAATCATTCCCGCGCTTGCTTGTACCACTTTGGGGCTCCAGACATCGGCACCGTCAACAATTACTACACTTTTCACATTGAGTGCTGCGCAGCTGCGAATCAACGTGCCCATATTGCCCGGATCGGTAATATTTGCCATTACCAAGCCCGCAGTTAATTCGGAAAATGAAGGCTGAGGAGGAATCTCAAAGACCGCCAAGATACCGCTTGGTGTGGTTGCTGCGCTCATCTTTTGCATTACATGGTCTTCCACGATCGTGATAAAATAGTTTTTAACAAATTCTTGTACTTCTTCCAGATGTTCTTGGGTGGTGTACATTTGCACCAGTTTCATGCCTGATTTTGCCAATGTTGAACAGGTGCGTAATCCTTCGGCGATAAATCGCTTTTGTTCTTCGCGTGCCTGTTTGTCTTTGAGCGATGCTACCAGTTTTATTTCTTCATTGGTTCGGGAAGTAATTGTTTTTATTGGTGTTGACATAGTTTTTTATATCTCATCATTAAGAATTTTTTGGCGGTAACCTGCCATTAATTGGACCATAAAATGAATATTGTGGATGCTTGCCAAGCTATAACCGGTCATCTCATTTGCTTTAAAAAGATGATGCAAATAGGCGCGGGTATATTTTTGGCACACCATACAGCTGCACGCTTGATCAATCGGCTCAAAAGAGGTGCGATTGGCGCTATTAAGTATTTTTATATTGCCGGCGCTGGTAAAAAGTAATCCATGGCGAGCGCAGCGCGTTGGATGTGAACTATCAAAAGTATCAATGCCCAATTCGATGCATGTTTGCAATGATTCTAAATCGCCGATACCCAGCAAATGATTGGGTTTTTCGGTCGGAATTTGAGGCATAAGATGCTGGAGCATCTCAAACATTTGTTCTCGCGTTTTGCCCAGCGAGCCACCAATAGCAAAACCATCAAAAGGAAGGCTGGTGAGGTATTGGGCACTTTTTGAACGTAAAACGGGATCAATGCCGCCATGAATAACGGCATACATAGCCTGATTGTTGGGATTTGCCAAATGGGCATCAAGAGAACGCTTTTCCCAGCGATGGGTGCGCTCTAAGGATTCAACCAGGGCTTTTTTATCAATGTGATAAGGAGGCAACTCATCAAAAGGGATGATGATATCTGCCCCCAGATCTTTTTGAGCCTGCACAGAAGTTTCGGGAGTTAACAGTATTTTTTGGCCATCCCTATAGGAGCGAAAAAGTACTCCTTCTTCAGTAATCTTTAAAACATTGGTATCTGTCTTCTTTTTACCCTTGCTCTTAAGCTCATCCTTAACGGTGCCATAGGCAAGGCTAAAAACCTGAAATCCACCAGAATCAGTGATAATAGGGGCGTTTCTATTTATAAATTTATGGAGTCCCCCTGCATTTTTTATAAGCTGGCTGCCAGGTTGGAGCATCAAATGATAGGTATTGCAAAACATAAGCTGTAGACCCAGCGAATCTGCCATAAGGGTATCCACCCCTTTAAGGGTGCCATTAGTGCCAACTCCGACGAAATTTGGGGTATCAATGACCCCATGGGGGGTGTGGATACGCCCAACGCGGGCTCTTGATTTGCGAAATTGATGAATGAGTTCAAAATGAAATTGGTTCATATTTTACCTAAAAATGGCTATTTTACTAGTATAGCAGCTAGCAAATTATACAAAAGCCTATTTTTAATGTTGACAAATAGAAATTAACAGGTAGAATTAGAATTAAATAAATATTAAAATTAGAAATGGAGGAATTTATGAATAAGATTAATACGTTTTTATTTATCTCATTATTCGGTTCATTATCGCTACACGCGATGGAACAAGAATCATTTAGAAACTGGGTAAGTAAAAAGAGAAAAGAAGTCACCCTAGCTGCTCCAAAATCATTATTACCCATTGATCAGTTATATAAAGAGGCTGAACAAAACGAGCAATCTGTAGCCATTATAAATGCAACCACCCAAGGACGAGCCAGAAAAACAAGAAAGTTTGCCCAAAGCGATCCCGGATCAGCAAAAAAGATGATGACTTTTATTAACCAAAAAGAAAAAAGTGCTGATTTTAAAGACCCTGAATTAGATCGATTTGCAGCAGGCATTGCTTTAACCGAATTTGCTAAGCCATCAAATGATTTAGTTCTTGCTATGTTGGAATATGCTAAGCTGGAAGAATCTGAAACTAATAATAAACCAATGAAAAAACCGATTAATAAACCAATCGAAAAAACTGATGAAATCTTGGATAGTGAACCGGTCCAAGAGAGTAATGAAATCCCGGTTAAAATAGCCGCACAAAACAGATCGCCAGTTGTTGAAAAAGATCAAGATGAGATCATGAGGGTATTATCTGATGAAGAAATGCCATTTGAGGTCGCCCAAGTTGAGGTAGTTCAAACTCCTATTGAAACGATCGCACCAAGTCTTCTTGAAGTTGCTCCTTTTCAAAAACAAGATGTTTCCCCAATTGTAGTTCAAAATCCTGTTGAAGAGATTGCGCCGAGTCCTATCGGAGTTGTTGCTCCAATAAGACCTTTTCAAGATGAAATTGACGCACTTAACCAGGCATTGAAAAAACATTGCAGACTTACAGGGAAAGAATTGCTAGACGCTCTTGAAAATGAAGTAACATTAAAAGATCCTGGGTCTTTCTTAAACGTTGCATATGCAATCAATTGTAAAGAGGCAATAGATTTTGCGCTGCGTTGCATTGCAAAGCAGAATCAGGCTTAAAAATACTAAAAAGTTAAGGTCTTTTCACTGCCCCTGGCGCCAGATAGGCTTCAGGGGCAGTTTGTTTTTATAGAAAACTTTATTGTTAAAACCATTGATTATAAAGGCTTTTTTGCCTTATAATTAAATTACAGATAGAAATATATCATGGTGATATAGGGCTACAGGATTCTGTACAAAGGAGTTTTACTATGAAAAGAATTATTTCTTTGCTTGCTTTAGCGAGTATTGCGCCTGCATTTTCTTATGATTGGTTGGTTCACAATAATACCGACACTGCCATGAGAGTGCAATTGGATGAAGCGTTAGCTTCAAACGTAAACGCAATAATACCGGCAGGGCAAACTCAAACAATTAAATCTGCTCACCCGGGCGCTTGTACCAAAGCAATTAATGCAATTGGTATTGGGGACCCTAAATCTGGGCAGCGCGGTGTTGCAATCGGTTTAAGCGCGAGATATCCCTATTCGGGTACCTTTGGATTGTGCGGTTCTCGTGAAATTTACATTAACTATATCGCGCCAAATACATCAAGCGTGAATGTGAATGTGGGTGGTACCCAAACGGCAGGAGCGCCAACCGGTTCAGGATCGCTTGAAATCAAATCGTTAGTAAAATAAATAATTAAAAAAAGGAGATATTATGAAGAATATAAATATTTTATCAGTATTATTAGTGCTTGGTCTTTCAGCAGGCCAAATGAATGCAGACTTTGCAGATTATTTTGGTTTAACCGGTGATAGCGCAGTTGCCGCACCTTCAGCTACAGTGATGCCGCAACCTTCAACCGCAGTAATGCCGCAAACAGATGGTCAGGTTGCTCTTAATACAATTCAAAAAAACGTGCCGGTAATTGTTGAGCAAGCAAGACTTGTTGTTGCCGGTATTCAAAAGATAACTGATCAAGCAGCAACAGCAGGATTTTGGAGTTCATTAAAAACGGCTTTTACTGATACTACTACTCGTGGCGCACTCACAACTCTGATGACAACTCTTGCAGCAACTGTTCCTGCAGTTACTGCAATCGCTTCGGCTGATCAAAGTATCAAAGTAAAAGCGTTTGCTGCATTGGCCGCGTTACGAAATGATCCAAGCATTCAGAAACTTTTAGAACAATTACAACAACTGCCATTCGGTGGCAGCACAATATCCGGTGAACTTCAACAGTTAATGAACCCAAAATAATCCCCGGATAACACACAATACATATGAGGCAGGAAAATTCCTGCCTCATTCTACTTCGCTAAGCAAACCATAGTTTTTGCTTGGAAGAATTTTAAGCGCGATACCACTGCTTAAAAGCCTTTGCACGCTTCATTTTTTTATAGACTTTTTGACCAACAAAAGCATTGGCGTTAATAAAAGCATGGTTGCCATCTTTATACCAAAGCTTACCACCATTATTTCTCTCAGATTTTCAATAATGCCATAAAGGCCCAAAAAGCTAAAAAGAATGGTATCAAATGCCTGTGAAACGGTGATGCTTATAATATTGCGCGCCCATAAATAATGGCCATTAAACCGCTTTTTAAGAAGTCCGTAAAAGAAGGTATCAAAATGCTGCACAATCAAATAAACAATAATTGAAGCCGTTGCCAGCCGTGGCATAAAGGAAAGAAGAGCATGATAATGCGTCTGCGAAAAATCAGAAAGGGCCGGAATATATAACAAATGTATTTGTGAAACAATAGTATAAAAAAGAAGCATGCTGAAGCTTATCCAAATAGCCCGGCGCGCCTCATCTTTTCCATAATATTCCTGTAACAGATTCAAAGTTAATACGGAGCCAACAATGTACATATCCGATGCGGTTGCCGTGAACCCCAAGAGTGTTATTTGTTTAATTACAAAAAGATTTGCCAAGATAGCTTGCACGCATAAAAACGAGCATAATGCCTGATTGCCGATTGCCAGCATTAGGAGGGTTGTTATTACAATGCAAATGAGGTGAAATAAAAATAATAGCTCGTTCATTTTTTAAACTCTTGTGCTTATGTGTTCCATAATATGATAATGCTAGATTAGCAGAGTGCTTTTGTTTTAAAAAGAGGGTGCCATGAATAAAATAATCTTTATCCTGTTACTATCAAATACGATTGCTCTATGTGCGATGGAAAAACCATATATTGCACCGTCAAAAATTCAGGATTTACCGGAAATTAAGAAGGTGGTTATTGATTATCTTAACAGGAATACAACACCATTTTACAAGGTGGGAAGTCCCTACTGCCGACCCGAAGTTGATTTATCGAAATCTCATGAAGAAGAGGTTAATAAGGGATTATTCTGCTTTTACGAGGATAAGGCGGTTGTCTGTGCCCACGGAAGCGCCCATTTTGTGGATCTTTTTAAAAAAAAGATAGTGAGAGTAGTTCCGATTGGTAAGAAGCTTGAAGAAAGTGATAGGACAAATCCTGCCTTTACGAGCGCCGGTTGTGGAAAAATAGCCGGTTCAGATAAGGTGCAAATATTTTTAGGGGAACAAAGCGGAAGAGTTTCTGCTTTCAGTCTTAAAAGTGAATTTGAATTGGATTCTCCGCGAGAAATAGAAGCAAGCCCGGAGATTCCTAAAACTTTTGGCACCGTGCCGGGTAAAGTACTTTCGTTCCATTTTGCGCCCGATGGCAAACAAGTTGCAGTGAAATATTTGGCCAATGTTCCCTGTATCGCCGTGAGCGCCGCATTTTTAAAGCTGCTCTCCTCATCACAAAAAAGCGGCTCATATTTAGGGGTGGAATCGAAAAAAAATAATCGCCGATCATGGATGCCCTCTGCTACCAATTATGATTGGTCGGCCTTTGCAACCCGTGAATGTGAACACGAGGTGGAAGCGATTCGTTTTGAGAATGAATTTTGCATAACAAAATGCGGATTCTCAAAAAATGAAGAAAAATGGAAACTAATAAATCCTGAAACCAATCCTGAATTAGTAAAAATAGAAGAAAAATAAGAATAATTTAGGTATAATTGGCAGTCGAATTAGGAAATGGGAAAATAGTTAAACTTTTATTTATTACACATGGTGAGTAGCCTGAAAGGCTGTGTCCGGCCTTCGTAGCCCTTATGCCGGGTTACAATACCTAGGCATAGGAACTAGGGCGGAGTAGGCTCGAACCATATTCCGATATCTTCGATACAAAAATCTTCGATTTTTTACTCAGGAGGTGTAAAATTTAACAATTCGACTATCAGTAATTTTTTGATTAAATATCAGTAAGGATTATAATATGAAATTCTTGGCACTTTCTATTCTTATGAGCACACCAATAATCTTCGCGATGGAAAAAAATCCATCATTTGAGGAACTCCAACAGACAATTTGCCCCGAAAAACTCATTAAAGTACCGTCGTTAAACGGCTATATTACCGATGTTGAGATTCCTACGGGCCGAACGGAAGAATATACGTATAAGGGTAAAGATATAGGTTTTGAATTAGTTAAAATCAAAGAAATAAAAACCAAATATCATCTTACGCTTGACCAAAAGAAACTGGTAGTGGCCTGTGTTCAAATTTTTGATCGGCCGGTTTCGCCGTGGTAAATTAAAGAAGCGGATTTTTTTTGAATCCAATCAGTCGGCACTCCGGTTGGGGTATAATCCCAAACTCTTTTTGCACCAATTCTTGCATGGTTCGCGCAAGGGTGATGATGTCGGTGCTGGTTGCATTACCTTGATTAACAATCATATTGGCGTGTTGATGGGAAACAATTGCATCGCCCACCCGTAAATGGCCCTTTACGCCAATTTTATCTAAATAGTAGGCAACATAAATTATTTTTTTATTATTGCTCATAAGTGTTACTTCATGATCAAGGAAATTTCTAAAAAAGCTTCCGCAAGTATTTTTTGACGGATACCGTTTTTCTCGATGACGAATAATTTCTTTTCGGCGTCCGCGGGCAAAGGCTGTTTCTAGATCGGTTGCTTTTTTTAAGATAAACGTTGCGTCGAGCAAATAATATTGTTCTTCTTGCAACTTAGATTTGTTGTAACCAAATGCAAACCAATCAGGCGTAACGATAGAATGTTGATTGGTTTTTTTATTAAGCACCGTTGCACTAAATAAAAACTGCTCCAACAAAAATTCATAATAATGGAGATTAATATACAAAGAACCCCCCACCGTGCCGGGAATGCCGCTAAATTCTTCCAACCCAATAATAGAATTCTCCAAACAAAAAAGAATGAGATCATGCATTGAGGCGCCGGCGCCCGCTTTTACTAATACCTGATCCGGTGAAGATAAAATTTGTATTTCATTTAAATTGGGTTGAACTACGAGTCCCTCAAAGCCCTCATCGCTCATAAGAATGTTTGCCCCTTTTCCTAAAATGAAAATGGGCAATTCTTCTTGATTGGCATATTCAATGGCGCGTTGAAATTCTTGAGCGGTGTGAGGTTGCGCAAAATAACGGGCGGCGCCCCCGGTGTTGAACCAATTTTTATCGTTCAGCGGAACATTTGTTTGAATGAGATGATTCATATATTTTGGTTGGTTCAGGTCTTTTTTGAGCATGGCCATTTGTTATTAAATCCAAACATTGGGTACTGCACGTTTTTTGATATTTTTCTAAGCATGCGGCGCAACAAATAAAATGTCTATTGCAGGCGGCGCGTAAGCAATTAGTATAATCATCGCACGGCGTATGGCAAATATAACAACTGCCCAAAATATCATCAGTTACTTTGAGCGCGACGCGTCCGTCAAAAACATAATTTTTACCCTTAAAAAATCCGTTGGGAAATTGTTCAACATAGCGATGAATGCCACCCTTAATCTGATACACTTTTTTTGCCACCCCTTTTAATGCGACATATGCCGATGCGCGTTCGCACCGAATGCCTCCGGTGCAATACATGAGAACTTCTTTTTCTTTGAGCTTATCGAGGTTGTTATCCACATAAGCAGGAAAATCTCTAAAATTTTGTATTTCGGGCCGCAATGCGCCCGGAATGGTGCCGATAGCAGATTCATATGGATTGCGGCAATCAATAATAACCAGATCTTTGTTTTTTTGTGCCAGAAGTTCATGCGCTTGTGCCGGTTCTAAATGAATGCCCCCTTGGTCGGCTGTTGCCGTTGCAGGATCAAGACCAATATTCACGATCTCTTTTTTAACAACAACGCGCAGGCGCGGAAAGCGGCCATGTTCGGTGGTGCTTTCTTTAAAATCGATTCCGCCAAATAGCAGATGATTACTCATCTCTTTTTTGTAATGGTCAATTTTTTCCGCTTCACCTTGCAAGGTTGCGTTTATTCCTTCATGAGCAAGAATAACGCGTCCTTTGAGCGCCAGTTTTTGACACAGATCTTTTTGCCATTGTAAAATGTTAGCCGGATTTTCTAGGTAAATATATTTGTAGAATAAAATTATTTGCATGATTGTTGCTCTTATTTAGCTGAGCTAAACGTTATTTTTCGCTTATTTTTAGTTTCAACTTTACAGCCGAATTGTTTTAAAATTTGTTGTCTTTTTTCTGACAGATTTAATGATAGCCCATAAGCCAAAGGCGTCAAATTCTGTGCGTTCAAACAATTAAATCCTACATCATTGTGAATCAGAAAATGAGAAAGCGTTTCGAATTCTTCATCATTAAGCTTTTGTTCACATAAAGCATGGAGCAAGGTATTACCATTATTTTTTTCTTTATAATTTTCATTAAGGATAATGATCGGATAAAGCGATAAAGAGTGAGAAAGTTCTTTATTTGTTTTTCTTGAAAGTTCTTTGATGTATTCAAATGGTTGAGCATCAAGCGCTTCAATGCTCTCGTGATGCGAACATATTTTAATCCCATGGTTGGCAACCTGCGTATAGGAGTTTATGCATTCACGGTAATTTTTAAATGTTTGATTATTTTTTTCATCGTTATTCATGGTTTCTTGTGCATCACGCAGAAATTCGTTAATCACATTCAGCGAGCTACAATGCTGATCCAATTCTTGCATAACACAAAGGAAGGCCCATTTTTTTTTAAAATCATCTTTATTGTGAGTGCATAATGAAAGCATGCCGTAGTTGGAAATTGTTTTGGAGAAAGTTGCCAGTGATTTTGGCGGCATCATTGATTCCGGGCGTTCATAAAAATAGGTATGCGCCCGTTGCAATAAACGCACAGGATTATTGTCGTCACAAATGGCAAGCAAAAATTTACTTATTTTATATTTGTTGAATAATGAGCTGGTGTAGCGTAAGATTTGTCCCACGCGGTCCGGCATTTTTTCCATGGGCCGGCATACGCACGATAGAAATAACAATAATGAAAAAATAAAAGATATATTCATTGAAAATCTCGTGAAGTTATTTATTGTTGTTGATATAGGGTCGCTCGTAAAAGCTTTTGAGCAAAAGTTTAGGATCAACTTCCGTCACTTGTTTGAGTGGTTTTTCCTGCTCTTCCTGTTTTTTTATACCCGGATCTTGTGTGCCATCATAGTCATCGTACAAAAAGTAAACAAAATGCGAGTAATACGAAAGGGCATTTACCGAATGTAACATACCGGTTGCCGTAGAAAAGGTTGGTAGCACTAACAGGGATATAAAAAATAGTTTCTCCATTAGACATGATCCATTTTTTTCTTAAAATAATACAACGCTACAATATTAA
>Ga0182016_10000535_pt1 | contig 47639 bp, 28 predicted proteins | sample 712S2MmetaG_FD_120491 | JGI IMG/M metagenome (GOLD analysis project Ga0182016, IMG submission 120491) | Permafrost microbial communities from Stordalen Mire, Sweden - 712S2M metaG | ecosystem: Environmental > Terrestrial > Soil > Wetlands > Permafrost | place: Sweden: Stordalen | collected...
AGAGCAGTCTATCAATGAGGTGCAGCCTAGTGTCCGCCTCGTTCCGCTTTAGACCAACGGCATTCGCGTTTGCCCAGGTCAGAAGTTCCTCGATCCCGGACTTTGCCTGCTCGAAATCCATGGAGACTCATCACCTTGATGGCACAAATTATACCCGTCCGCCCGCAGCTGATCACGGGCCGACCAATTACTCCGGCGTCATCAGGCCGCTGAATGTGTCGGATCGGCGGGTCTTGTCTGGACGGGCGGCCCGGATCAGATCGCGGCTCAGTGTGTTCCCCCGCACACATTTCGCTTGCTCGCCTCTGCTACCATAAGGACGATTGCAGTTCCTGCCGCCGGAGAGGCCGATTTGGTGTAGTCTGAGCCTCCCGCCCCCGCGGCTCGAGCCCATTTCGCAAGAGAAGCAACGGCATCGCAAGCGACATTCTCAACAGAACCAAGCGGCACTTCGGTTTTGCCGCATTCCAGGAAGGAGAAATCACTATGCCTCTAGTCTCCATGCGGCAGCTCCTCGACGAGGCCGCCAAAGGCGGTTATGGCGTCGGCGCATTCAACGTAAACGATATGGAACAGATCCAGGCCATCATGATGGCGGCCAAGGAAACCAAGTCGCCGGTCATCGTTCAGGCCAGCCGCGGCGCGCGCCAGTTTGCCGAGGATCTTTATCTCTTCCGGCTTATCCAGGCCGCGGCCGAGCTCAACCCCGACATTCCGATCGCCATGCACCAGGACCATGGCAACAGCTTTGAGACCTGCAAGAGCGCCATCGCACTTGGTTACACCTCCGTCATGATGGACGGCTCGCTCAAAGAAGACGGCAAGACCCCCAGCAGCTTTGAAGAGAACGTCGAAGTCACTCGCCGCGTGGTCGACTACGCGCACGAGCGTGGTGTCACGGTGGAAGGCGAAATCGGCGTGCTCGGCGGCGTTGAAGACGGCCACGGCGCGGGCGGCAGCGGCCTTGACCACATCACCGACCCAGACCAAGCAGTCGAGTTCGCGGAGAAGACCGGCGTCGATGCTTTGGCGATAGCCATCGGCACCAGCCACGGTGCTTACAAGTTCACCAAGAAGCCCGATGGCTCAGTCCTCAAGATGGATGTGCTCATTGCTATCCACAAGCGCCTGCCCAACACTCATCTGGTGATGCATGGCAGCTCTTCTGTGCCCAAGGACCTTCAGGATATCGTGAACCAGTACGGTGGCAAGCTGAAGGAGACGTGGGGCGTGCCGGTTGAGGAGATTCAGCTTGGCATCCGCAACGGCGTCCGCAAGGTCAACGTCGACACCGACAATCGCCTGGCCATCACTGGCGCCATCCGCAAGGTTCTCTGGGAAACTCCGGAGAAGTTCGATCCCCGCGACTACATGAAGCCAGCCCGCGAGGCGATGAAGAAGGTGGTTGCCCAGCGCATGGTCCAGTTTGGCCAGGCAGGGCACGCCGGCGACTACTCGCCCATTCCGATCACCGAGATCGCCAAGGGCTATGCCAACGGCACCCTCACCACCCAGCCGCTGGTTGCAGCCAAGTAACTCCTGACTCACCGGAAACAAATCGGGCCGCTTCGCTCACGCGAGGTGGCCCGATTCTTTTGTGGCCTGACTGCGGCCGGCTGCGCTCTGCGCTGCTTCGCTCAAAGAACAATCTCCAATCCGAGATTTGCCCGCATCGGTTTTCACTTCGCCATGAGAGAATTTTTCCGTCGGCCCTGAACTCCGCAACTTTCCGGACCCTGAGGCAATCCCCTATGGCTTCGCCTGTAAACGTGTTGAACCTGCTCTTCGGTCGTCCACTGGCCACCAGCGAAGAGCGCGCCGAGCACATCGGCCCCATCGCCGGTATTCCCGTCTTCGGGCTCGATGCCCTCAGCTCCGCCGCCTACGGACCTGAGGCCGCTCTCACGCTGCTCATTCCGCTGGGCCTGCTGGGTGTGCACTACATTGTGCCGGTAATTGGCGCGATCATCGTCCTGCTGTTCATCGTCTTTTTCAGCTACCGGCAGACTATCGATGCTTATCCGCGCGGCGGCGGCTCCTACACCGTTGCCAGCCAGAATCTGGGCGAGGGAGCAGGCCTGCTGGCCGCGGCCGCGCTCATGATCGACTACACCCTCACCGCCGCCGTGGGCATTTCAGCGGGCGTGGGCGCGCTCATATCCGCCGCCCCGTCCTTGCAGCCGTACACGCTTCATCTCTGCCTCATCGTGCTGTTCATCCTCACCATCGTCAACATGCGCGGCGTACACGATACTGGCGTAGTGTTTATGATCCCCACCTACCTGTTCACGGGCACGCTGCTCATCGTGATCACCGCTGGTGTCTGGCAGGTGATTCAAACCGGTGGGCATCCACAGCCAGTAACTGCGCTGCCTGCGATGCCTCAAGCCACTGCTATGGTCAGCTTCTGGCTGCTGCTCAAAGTCTTCTCCTCCGGTTGCACTGCCATGACCGGTGTTGAAGCTGTGAGCAACGGCGTAATGGCCTTCCGCGAAGACACGCGCAAGAACGCCAAGATCACGCTCACCATCATCATTCTGCTGCTGGCTGTGCTGCTGGGCGGAATTGCCTTTTTATGCCGCGCCTACGGCGTTGCCGCCACTGACCCCGAAGGCCCCGGTTACGAGAGCGTGCTTTCCATGCTCACGCGCGCCGTCATGGGACATGGAGCCTTCTACTACATCACTATTGCTTCTGTGTTGTTGGTGCTGGCACTCTCCGCAAACACTGCCTTCGCCGATTTTCCCCGCCTCACCCGCGCCATTGCACTCGACGACTACATGCCGCACGTCTTCCTGCTGCGCGGCCGCCGCCTGCTTTACTCTTGGGGTATCTATGTCCTGGTCGCGCTCACGGCGATCCTGCTCATCCTCTTCGGCGGCGTCACCGACCGCCTGATTCCCCTCTTCGCCATTGGCGCGTTTCTGGCCTTCACGCTCTCCCAGGCGGGCATGGTGATGCACTGGAAACGCAAGGGCAAGTCCGGGCTAAGAATGTTCGTCAATGGCTTGGGCGCTGTGGCTACCGGAATCACCACCATCGTGGTGCTGGTGGCCAAGTTTGCCGATGGCGCATGGATCACCGCGCTGCTGGTTGTGGTTTTGATTCTGTTGATGCGCTCGGTGAATCGTCACTACGTCCGTGTTGCCCGCGAAACCGCTCTCGACCTGCCTCTCATCCCCTCCGAGGTCACCGAGCCCATTGTTGTCGTGCCCATGGACCGTTGGAGCCGCATCACCGAGAAGGCTCTCGCCTTTGGCCTGGCCATGTCCAACGATGTCCGCTGTCTGCACGTGCAAGTCGGAGACGAGCCCGACCAGATTTGCCAGGTGTGGGATGCCGATGTTGCCGCTCCACTGCGGGGGATGGGCAAAACTGTTCCCAAGCTGGTGGTTCTGAAATCCCCCTACCGGTACATCCTCGCGCCCGTCGTGGATTACGTTCTGGCTCTTGAAAAGGAGTCTGAGTCGCACAACGTTTGCGTGCTGGTGCCGGAACTGGTGGTTCGCCATTGGTGGGAAAACCTGATGCACAACCGCCGCGCCGACATGCTCAAGCTTATCCTGCTGGTGCGCGGCAACCGACGCATCGTCGTGTTGAATATTCCCTGGTACCTGGAGCGGAGTTAGCGGCGAATCAGGCAATCTTCAATCTGGATTTCCGAAGCACTTATCTTGCTCCCGCCCCAACAAGCAGGTCCTTGATCTCTGGGTGCGCGTTTTGCGACGCAAGGCTCAAAGCAGTTTCTCTGCGGCCCGGAACAATGACGCTTCCTTGAACCTGCGCGGCAATCTCTGTGATCGTGAGCGCGGGGCTGGCGTATGCAGCGGATCCGTCTGGCAGGCGGACGTATTCCTTGATATCGTTCTCGGCATTGACGTCGGCCCCACTATCGAGCAGAACCTTCGCCACCTCGACTCGACCGTTTTTTGATGCCAGCATCAATAGGGTTCTGCCATTCTCGTCCCGCGAATCCAGAGGAAGGCTCTTGACCAGCAGTTGCACTGTTGCGGTGTCGCCAGCCGCTGCCGCCTTGAACAAAGCTTTGGTCAGCCTCGGCCTTACGCCATCGCGCAAATCGGCATCTTCGCTTTCCAGCATCACCTTCAAAAGCATCGCCGAGTCCGCAAGCCTTTGCGCAGCTGCCTTGCGCGCGTCGTCGGCCTTGCCCTCCAACGCTACCTGCGCCAGCAGCGCCTGATCCGTCATCTTCTGAATCGCGGCCAGGCGCAGGGTGCGTGCGCTCGCTCGTATGGAGCCGTCCTGGGTCGTGTCCGCAGGGATATCTTCGAGAGCCACCTGTGCCAGCACAGCTTGATCTACGAGCCGTCCCACAGCTACGGTGCGGAGATGCGGGAACACTCCGGGGCTGAGGCCCTTGCCGTAACTCTCGTCGCCTAACGCGATCCTGCCGAGCAAATCCGTGTCTTGTAACTTCCCAATCGCTGCTTCACGAACAACGCCATCCTTCGAGTCGTCTTCGAGTGCGATTTTGGAGATCAGAAATTGACTGCTCAGTCTCCTTACGGCAGCAGCCCGGACAAGCGGGCTATTGTCGTTGACGGCAATCTCCGCGAGTGAATCCTGATCCGTCATGCTCCGCACAGCCGCTGCACGAACCTCATCCTTGTCCCCATGGGTTGGCGATGAATTGGCCAAATCCGTCAGGGCGATGGACAGAATGCAAAGCCTCGCGACTGTGAGGCAAGTTGGGAACTGATTAGACATTACGAACAACTTACCACCTTATTAGTGGTATAAGTCATCTGAAAATTTGACGAATTTGACTTAGCTAGCGCAAGGGTTACGATATTAGTTACCTTTGTTAGGGGCGCTAAGTTACTCGCTTGGGTTACCTACTTCCAAACCCCGCTCCAATATCTGCTCCGTTGACCACCTGTCAGAACGACCTTGCCACCGATGGCACGCCGGTTGTGTGCCCATTGGTTTCCTGGTCCTTATATTGCAACTGGTAAAGCTTCCAGTAGAGGCCGCGTTTCGCGAGTAGTTGCTGGTGCGAGCCCATCTCGCGCAGTTGCCCCTTGTGCATCACGAGGATAGTGTCGGCACGCTGCACTGTTGAGAGCCGATGCGCGATCAGCACACTTGTCCGCCCCTCGACCATGCGTTCGAGTGCGCCGCGAATGCGCAGCTCGGTGTCGGTATCTACACTCGACGTGGCTTCGTCGAGGATGAGGATGCGCGGATTGTAGGCCAGCGCGCGAGCAAAGTTGATGAGCTGCTTCTGGCCTGTCGAGAGCGAGTTGCCGCGCTCCTGCACAGGCTCATCGAACTTGCCCGGCAACGTCTCGATGAAGTCGAGCACATTGACGTCGTTCGCCGCCTGCCGCAGCACCGCTTCGGTGATCTCTTCATTGCCGAGGCGGATGTTCTCGGCCAATGTGCCCGTGAACAGGAATGGATCCTGGAGGACCACGGCAAAATGTTTGCGCAGCTTGTTCAAGTCGTGCTTGCGCAGGTCAACACCGTCCAGCAGAAGCTCACCCGCCGTAACGTCGTAGAAGCGCATCATCAGGCTGGTCAGCGTTGTTTTTCCCGCGCCCGTGTGGCCCACAATGGCCACCGTCTGCCCGGGTTCGATGGTGAAGCAGACGTCCTTCAGTATCCACTCAATCCCTTCAAGCGAAGCAAAGCCGACCGATGCAGGCCCGATCTCGGCGGCGTTTCCGTTAGGCGAGCATTTCGCAGCCGACCCGCCCGCCGCAATCCGATCGACAGCTGCCTGCTGCTCCGGCGTGAGCTTTTGATAGGTGAACCACACATGGCGAAACTCGATTCGATTGCTGCGGTCTCCCTCGACTGGCTTCGCCGGCCCGACAATCTCCGGCTCCGTGTCTAATAATTTGAAGATCCGCTCGCACGCCGCCATCGCCGCTTGCAGGATGTTGTACTTGTCGCTGAGGTCCTGGATGGGCCGCCAGAATCGCTGCGAGTACTGAATGAACATGGCCAGCACACCGATGGTGACGGTCCCGCGCAGCACGCCGGCGCCGCCCTGCCAGATGACCAGCGCGATAGCCAGGGAGGATAGAATCTCCACCGCCGGATAGTAGAGCGCGTAGGCGTAGATGGTGTCTTTGAACGCGATCATGTGCTGCTTGTTCACGGCCTCAAAATCATCAAAGGCTCGCTGCTCTCGGTTGAAGAGCTGCACCACAGCCATGCCGGAGATGTGTTCCTGCGTAAAGCTATTGATGCGCGCAATGGCCGTACGCACGCGCCGATAGCTCTCGCGCACGCTGTTGCGGAAGATGCGCGTAACGATAAAGATCACCGGGAGCACGGCAAACGTGAATAGCGCCAGCCGCCAGTTAATCTTCAACATTACGGCGGCCATGAAGACGAGATTGAAGAAGTCGTCGACAATGGCCAGAATGCCGGCCGTGAACATTTCATTGATCGCGTCCACGTCTGAAGTGAGCCGCGTAACCAGCCGCCCTACGGCATGCGTGTCGAAGAAGCCAATATGCATCCGCTGCATATGGCGGAAGATGTCGCGGCGCAGATCGAACATCATCTTCTGCCCCAGCCACTGCATCAGGTACGTCTCAGTGAACTGGAAGCCATACGAGACTACCAGCGCGCTGATATAAATAGTGGCAAGCTCGGTGATGCCCGTCCATGGATCGGTGGGCAGCCGCCGCGTTAGCCAGTTAGTCGCCGAACTTGGGACCCCGGTGAGATATCGATCGATGGCTACCTTCACCAGGTACGGACCCGTCACGTCGGAGAGCGACTTGAGGCTGACCGCAAGCGTAGAGATCGCCGCCTGAATCCAATACGGGCGGACATAGTGGCCCAACCGCTGGATCAGCTTCGAGTCGTAGACCTTGCCGACTGGATCTTCGTCGCGCTTTTGCGGCACGGGCTTTTTTTCTTGGTCTTGGTCAGTCATTTTTCGTGTGGGAATCGGGCTTGCTTCTCTATTGTACCGGGAGGCCGCAACGGCGTTTTGTAGAGGGGCGGCGGGATCTCAAGTACCTCTTGGGCCCGACGTTCATCGAGCTCAGCCTGCTCCCTTACCGGCGCAAGATCCAGGTGAAGGATGCGGGCCCCATAACAAAGGCAAGAAACGAGCGCAGACCGAATGGCAGGCCCGACAGCATGAGATGGCCGGTATAAAAGAGTGGGCCGCGAAGATCCTTCACTTCATGAAATCCCGCAGCACGAAATGCAGCTCGCCAGCGGCGCTTACGAAAGCTCGTCCACTCGCCAAATACATCGCTGGACGGCCCAAGCGGGCGAACTGTAAGGACCATTCGAACCCTGCTGAACGGTGAAAGGCGCGGCGCCGAGGGATAGGAAACCGCGTCTGTTCTCTTTGGCAATATTGTCTTTTGCGCGGCGACGGAGCTGTCTGGGCCCTGCCTTGGCCGGGCGAGCAGCTTCTTCAACAAGTTGGGATAGTGAGCCAGCGTGGTCCAGAAGCGCCAGGCGGCGCTAGGAAGCACATGAACGGCAACCCCGCCCTGGCGAACAACGCGTTTCATCTCAGCCAGCATCAGGTCAAGATCGACCGCGTGATAAAGCATGTGCGAAGAATAGACAACATCGAAACTGTCGTCGGCGAAGGGGATGTTTTGGCCGTCATAGGTTGTCACCGCAAAGTACTGGCGGCCGTAGCGCTGGGAGTGCGGGTCAGGCCGCGTCGCGACATCGATCGACTTCACATGGCAGGCCCATGAGGAGAGGATCGACGCCTGAAAGCCGCTGCCACCGCCCAGCTCAAGCACGCGCGAGCCAGCCGGGAAGTAGCTCTTGAGCGGTACAAGCTCGGCTCTGCGAATTCGTTCGAGCAGTGTTTCCATTCGCGGCGGTCTTTCTTGCGACTTCCAAGTCAAGGCCACAATACAGCACGCGGTTGGCTACAAATCGCCTACACATAGGTACGAAAGGACTATGGCCCAGCCACAAGCCTGCCACACACACCCAACCTACACGCCGGCCCCGTTCCCTGCCCTGCAACCACCAACATCTGGCACAACAAAAGCCCCCAGCAGATTTGCCAGGGGCTTTTCGCTTCAGCAGGTTGTGCGGTCGGGTTAGCTGGTCAAGCTGATGCCTGCCGGCTTCTCTTCGTTCGCGGTCTCGTCGCTTGCGCTGACTGGCCGGTAAAAGAGTTGATTATTGTCCAGATAAACCTCGAGGAAGGCCGGACGGTCGCTGATTTTACCGGCGATCAGGGCTTCAGAGAGAGGATCTTCGACGAAGCGCTGCAGGGCGCGGCGCAGGGGGCGTGCACCATAGCTGCGATCGACGAGAGTCTTATCGAGAATCCACTTCTTGGCTTCCTCGGTCACGGCGATGGTGATGGCCTTCTGGGCCAGGTTGGCGTTCAAACTCTGCACCAGCAATTCGACGATCTGGATGAGGTCGGCGTCATTGAGCGACTGGAAGAGAATGACTTCGTCCAGGCGGTTGAGGAATTCAGGGTTGAATGCCTTCTTTACCTCGGCCAGAACATTCTTTTCTACAGTTTCGTTTATCTGGTCTTCGCTATCGCTATGGAACCCAAGGTTCTTCTTCTCCTTGATCAGATACTTCGAGCCAATGTTCGAGGTCATGATGAGGATAACGTTCTTGAAGTCAACAGTATTGCCAAGGCCGTCGGTCAGTTGGCCATCTTCAAAAACCTGCAGCAGAATGTTGAATACATCGGGGTGCGCCTTTTCGATTTCGTCGAGCAGGACGACGGAGTACGGCGAACGCTTGACGCGCTCGGTGAGTTGTCCGCCCTCCTCGTAGCCCACGTATCCCGGAGGCGAACCGATCAGCTTCGACACCGAATGCTTCTCCATGAACTCCGACATATCGAAGCGGATGAGCGCCTTGTCTGACCCAAAGAGGAACTGGGCCAGCGTGCGCGCCATCTCCGTCTTGCCCACACCTGTCGGTCCAAGAAAAAGGAAAGAACCGATGGGCCGATGCGGGGATTTGAGCCCTGCACGCGACCGGCGAATCGCGCGGGCGAGGGCGCTGATGGCCTTCTCCTGGGAAATTACGCGCTTGTGCAGCTCTTCTTCCACGCGAAGCAGTTTCTGTGTCTCTTCTTCTTTAATGCTGGTGACGGGCACGCCAGTCCAGCGGCTGACAACATCCTCAATGTCCTCGCGGCCAACAATTCCGGCCGCTGAATCGTCGAGATGATACTTGTCGCGAAGCGCGCGCAGGTTTTCGCGCTCCTTGCGCTCCTCGTCGGAGTAGAACCGCGCCTTCTCGAACTCGTGGTTTGCAATGGCCGAGTCCATGCGGTGAACGATGAACTTGATCCGCTTCTGCACCTCGGTGATCTCCTCGGGCAGCGAAGTCTGGCGCAGCTTGACGCGCGCGCCAGCCTCGTCGATAAGGTCGATTGCCTTGTCAGGCAGAAAGCGATCGGGAATGTATCGGTTGGAGTGCGAGACGGCGAACTCCACGGCAGCGTCGGTATAGCTGACGGCGTGGAACTTCTCGTAGCGGTCTTTGATGCCCATGATGATCTTGATGGCATCGGCTTCATTCGGCGGCGGAACCTTTACGGCCTGGAAGCGGCGCTCAAGTGAGCGATCCTTCTCTATGGACTTGCGATACTCGGCCGGTGTCGTCGCGCCGATGCACTGGATCTCGCCACGGCTGAGTGCGGGCTTCAGGATATTGGCAGCGTCAAGCGAACCCTCCGCAGAGCCGGCGCCAACCAGCGTATGCAGCTCATCGATAAAGACGATGGAGTTCTGATTCTCCATCAGCTCTTTCATGATGGTCTTGAGCCGCTCTTCAAATTGGCCGCGATACTTTGTTCCCGCAACGATAAGGGAGAGGTCGAGTCCAAGGACCTTCTTGTCGGCGAGGAAGCTCGGTACCTCTCCGTCAGAGATGCGCTGGGCAAGGCCTTCGACGATTGCAGTCTTGCCAACACCAGGCTCTCCGATCAGCACCGGGTTGTTCTTGGTGCGGCGGCAGAGGATCTGAATCACGCGCTCAAGCTCCCCATCACGTCCGACGAGAGGATCAAGTTGGCCGTCCATCGCCGCCTGAGTAAGGTCGCGGCTGAACTCGGCCAGCAGACTCGATTCGCGCTGACGTTGCTGCGGGGGCGCCTTCTCTTGTGTTACGCGGGCCAACTCATCGCGAATCTGCACAAGCTTCAAGCCGCGCTCCTGGAGAATCTCGGCCGCAAAGCACTTTTCTTCGCGCAAAAGCCCAAGCAACAAATGTCCAGTACCAATATGCTTGTGGCCCAGCCGCTCAGCTTCTTCGGCGGCATAGGCGAGCACGCGCTTGCATTCATTGGAGAGCGGCAGGTCAACTGAAGTAGAGACCTTCTCGCGGATAGTGGTGTGTGCTTCGATCTGCTTCCGGATTGATTCCACCGAAGCATGCGAGCGAAGGAAGCGGTTGGTTAACGCCTTGTCCTCGCGCAGCAGGCCGAGCAGCAAGTGCTCGGTCTCGATGTAGGGCGAGCCAAACTGGCTAGCCTCGTATCGCGCGAAGAAGATCACGCGCCGTGCCTTCTCCGTATAGCGTTCGAACATGATGCTCTCCCTTTTTCCAGCAGGCTTGCGTGGGTAGTAGCCGTCCGCTTGATTGCCGGCCTCGGCTCTTGAACCACGTGCCCTTCTTTAAGAGCGAAACCTGAGTAATCGTAGGCTCCCGGAGTTTTTTCGAAGGTGACTTTTCCTTGAGGAAAAAGCCACTTGGCTTCGTTGATTCCGAGGCACATCTACTCTTGTTCCGCTGTCCTGCGCCGCCGGAGGCCCCGGAAAATGCTTCCCTGCCGCCGAACAGCCCCTGGAGATGGATCGATGCGATTGTCTGCCCGATGATTGGTAGGCGATCAGGCTGCCCACCACACTTCCATCTTACTCACTTGATGAATCTGGAAGGGATAAGGTTCATCCGCTCCCAGGCTGCCTACTAGTTAAGACTCCAAATCGGGATGAAATGGTGCAATTCCGGCGAGTTAAGAGAGTCATGGCGGCTCGCTTACCGCGTTGTGGTTGCTGGAGCGAGCCGTCCGCTTTCGAGCCGCAAGACCCTCGTACATCGTGCGGCAAGATCGAGGTTGTGTGTGACAAGTAGCGAGGTGAGGTTGTGTGTTTGATGGAGTCGCTCGATGAGCGAGAAGACCTGGGCCGCAGTAGTCTCGTCCAGGTCGCCGGTTGGCTCGTCTGCGAGCAGAAGGCGCGGGTTGTTTACAAGTGCGCGAGCAAGGGCGACACGCTGCTGCTCGCCACCGGAAAGCTCGCCGGGCCGATGGTCTGCCCGATCTTGAAGGCCGACTTCCGCGAGCCATTTTGTCGCCACAGCGAGGGCCTCATGTTTCTGTTGTCCGCGCGCCAGCAGAGGCATCGCGACATTTTCCAGTGCGTTAAACTCCGGCAGCAGATAGTGGAACTGCCATACGTATCCAATCTCTCTGTTGCGAAAGGCTGCAGCCTCGCGAGCAGACAGTTTGGCAACATTGGTTGAGGCGCAGTATACAGTCCCCGCGGAGGGCGTATCAAGAGCGCCCAGCATGTGCAAAAGTGTGCTCTTTCCTGCGCCAGATTGGCCGACGATGGCGACCATCTCTCCGGCCATCACCTCAAGGCTGAGGTTCTTGAAAAGAGTGAGCTGGCCACGGGAAGTGTTATAGGACTTGGCCAGATCCTGCACTTGAATGAGGGGCGGAGTCGCAGGGCGGGGGACGAAGCTCGATCGGAAATCGAATCGGAGATCGGGCCGCACTCTGGTTTCCCGGTTGAAGCGGGTATCTGGGCCGGCGAACCCTGGAATGGCTGGATGCATCCGTTACTTCTATTTTAGCTCAGAGAACTTGCGGAAGGTTGAAGGCAGGAGTGCGCCGCGCTGCTAACTGTACCGTACGAGAGATTCCGGCCTGGACAGGGAGGATGCGATGCGAAGGGGGGTATTATGCGGATGAATCGAGAACCGCTAAAAACAAAAATCTCCGCGAGCGCAACGAGGCGCCGAGCGGGCGACAAGGAGATGCAAAGAAAGAACGGGGCACCCGTGACGGATGCCCCCATTTCTGAATGCAACGGAATGAAGTTCTCTGAACGCGTATGTGGTCTACGAGTTGAGCGACATGTTTGCGCCCCGAGACTTGCGGAATGCAATGAAAGCCAGTCCGAGCAGGCCAGTGCCGAGCAGGAAGAGCGATCCAGGCTCCGGAGCGGGCGATGCATCGAGGTCGAGATTATCCTCGTATGCGGTGCTGGTGCTCTGGGCCGTGATTACCAGCTTGGTCAGCTCGTCGCCGCTATAAAGCGTGTCGTCAATCGTTGCCCAGCTGAGACCCGTGCTGCAGGTGGTGTCGCCTGCGCCGCAGGTTGCGCCGGAATTAAACGTGCCGTTATACGTGAACTCCTCAACTCCCCCGTCCCAGCCAGTAATGGTGTAATGCACCGTACTGTTGGTGTTCAGGCCCAGATCGATGTTCTGGAACGAGAACAGGTAGTTTCCTGATTCGGTGACAGTGAGGGTGTTGGTGCCCGCAGTCGCGCCCAGAGCAGCCGCCGGATTGCCTCTTTCAGAGACCCATGAGGAGCCAAACTTGCTCGTCGAGGAGGTGCCGATGTTGATGGTTCCGGCACCCGCAACACCGGTGAATCCCTGTGACCAATCTGAGATAGGCGTGACTCCCGGTATTCCGGTTGGATGAGCGACAGAGCAGATGTTGCCTCCGGCCACCACGGCGCCATTGCCGTCTGTACAGCTGAAGTCAACGTTGACGGGGATCGAGCCGGCCATGGCAAAAGTCCCAGATGCCAAAGCACAGCCCAAAGCTGAAAATGCACATTTCTTAACCCATGTTGCGTTCATTCCGAATCTCCTTCCGAAAATGGAAAACCAAAGTTTTGAGACGCTTGCGACTATAAGGACGACCCTTTTTGTGCGGGCTTTTCCTTACCATGACATCTCGTATGCTGCTTACTACTCCGTCCGGATGAGGAAGCCGCCGGGAACAGTCTACTCAACTGTCCTGGTTCCAGACAAAATTACTTCATTCTCAGTCAATTATCAATGCCCGAAAAAATGGTGCGATGCCATACCACAGAAGTCGTACCGGGAAGCTGTAGTTGGGACTCCAACCCGCTGGTTCCGCCCAAAACTCCTGGGCCTTTGGACTCCAGTGGCACCCTGTAAACCAAGTAAGCAACTTACCGGTTCACCGAGAGGATTCCTACTCACCTTTAAGCAAAACCAGCGCCAAAGATTTATGATTTGCTATCAACAACTTGCGCTGGTTAAACGGTGCAAAGTGCAAAACATTGCATAGTTGGATGATGGGAAACTTCCGTCGTTTGAAATCCTACTGCTCGTGCCGAAGTTGTTTGCGATAGACAATGAATGCCACGCCAAGGAGGCCCGTTCCGAGCAGAAGCAGGGAGGACGGCTCGGGAGTGCTGCTTAGTTGCCCGGGGCTCGGTTCCCAGAGCGCATCGGTTCCAGTGCTCTCATCAAGGTAGCAGGCATCCGCATTGGTCGGGGTATTTGCCGTTGCCGGATTGCAGCCCTGGATGCTCTCCTGAACGAAATAGTCGGTCGGTGTCGCATCGCCATAGAACGCGATCTCGTACAACGTGCCGCCGTCATTCAGCGTCATCAGCAGACCCTGGTCGTCAAAGTAGCCGCCGACATACTTCTTGGGGCCGCCTCCCGCGTCCGCGGGCGCGTTGTTGTTCGGATAAAAGACGTTGTCATAGGACTCCGTCTGATATTGATCCCAAAGCGGAACTTCGTTCGAGCCGTTGACGCCGCCGCCTGTATAGAGACTCAGGCTGCCGGTCAGGCCATCGCCCGTGTTGGTGTAATTTCCGCTGATCGAGGTGATGTCCCATCCCCCGTCCGGACCGGTCACACCGGTAATGAAGACGGTGCCGAACGATATCGTTCCCGGATTCACATGCGGAAAGCTCGAGTTGACCGCTCCCGAGAAAGTGAAATCGAAGGAATCTGCGAACGCAACCGGGGTAATGGCGAGGGCTCCCGCCAAGGCAAGAAATGCAACTGAGATCTTCTTCATACTTCCTCCTGAATATTGGCCCATCTCTTAATCCACGCTGTCAGCGTTTTCAGCTATGAACTTACCTGTTTTCCAGACCAATGTTGCAGGTTTCGGTCTGGCCGGCTCTCGATGAATCTGCAAAGCCACCCCAAGCGTTGCAACGAGACCAATATTCCAACGGGCTGATGATCAGGTCCCCAGCACAGCGAGATGGGGGAATCTCGAGATGCTAGAGCCTGGTAATCCTGGTAATCAAGAGACACTAATTGGCATCTCTGAACTGTTCCGTATTATAAGCACCTTTTGCGAATTTGCATCAACAATAATTTTTAACACTTTTGGGTCAGGGAAACTGGTTACCTCTGGCAGCTTAGATGACCGCGAACTCGGTGGTTCTACAGGCGCATACGCGCAAGAAAGGAGCGATGGGGGAAGCGTAGTTAGCGTCGTCTAAAAGCAAGTTGCTGGAACCTCGTCCGGCACTCCCGGAAGCGATTAAAAATCCTGAAAATAAAGGGCATCCCCGCGAATGATCTCACCGAATCAGAATGCAATCGCTCCCCCGTTGGAATGCACAAATCTGAGCGCCCGACGGAAATCCCAAAAATCTTTGATCGGCAGGACTCGGTCAAATTAGAACATGCAAACTCGCAGCACTTTAGTAACCGCATCCGTAGCCAAAATGTCCTGATTCAGACACCCACCAGGCCGTCAGGGTGGCCTTCAGCTGTCTTGAATTTCGCCCGTTTCAGAGGCGAAAGTTGCCGCACGCTCTCCGCACTTCTAGCCGTCGAAGCCTCCTTCGGAATGCCGGCGATCAACCTTGCAGATCGCGGCATCGCAACTCCAAGCCTGCAATCCCAAAATAATGGAGCTGTTTTTGCTGTCCCAGAGTGATTCGGGAGCCGATAGATAGAGGATGACCTTTTCGCGGTAGAGCCATTATTGCTGCCCGCGATTAGTCTGAATGGCGTACGACGGGAAGAGCGCAGGAGGTTCTTGTGAAGCTTGCACGCTGGCTGGCAATAATCGCTTTGGCTCTCCTGGGCATCTCCTCTGTCGTCGGGGCGATTCCGATGATCGTTGACCCCGACGGAACGCCATGGCGGATGCCGCAAAGCCTGCTTGATTCCTCGCCGTTCGACTCCTTCCTGATCCCCGGAATCATGCTTTTCATTGCGAACGGAGTGCTGAGCCTCGCTTCGCTGATCGGAGTAGTCCGCAAAGACCCTGGGTACGGTGGCTGGGTAATTCTTCAGGGAGGGGTCCTGGCACTGTGGCTAGCGGTGGAAGTCGCGATGATCCGCCACATATTGGACGTGCACTACCTCTACGGGGGCCTCGCCGTCATTATGATCGTGTCGGGAATCTTGCTAAAGCGCACACCGCGGCCAGCCTGATTGCGCTGCGCCGGCCGCGCTTGACCCCGGTGCGACGCTGGAATAGAACTAGAGCAACCTGGAAACAATTCACAGCTAGAAGGATGGACCGGTGGCCGACCAGACCTCAGGCGCGGTGTATGCGGAAACGAATGAGCTGTATGGCCTGCATGCCGGCGTACTCGGCCCGCTGGAAACGCTGGCGCAAAGCGTTGCAGCGGTGGCGCCATCGACTTCTCCATCGCTTACAATTCCACTGGTTTTTGTATTAGCGGGCAATGCAACGTGGTTAGTTTATCTGCTTGCCATGGGAGCGACCTTGATGGTGGGCTTCTGCGTGAGTCGGTTTGCGAGGCTCTCCGCATCCCCTGGTTCGCTTTACAGCTATGCCGCAGAAACCCTGCCGCCGGCATTTGGCGTGGTTGCAGCGTGGGGCCTATTGCTAGCCTATTTGGCCACCGGAGCATCGGTGGCCGGCGGGGCTCTCTACTACGGCCACGTACTGTGCCAGGGATTCTTCCAGTGGAATTTGCCAGCGGTGCCGACGCTGGTAGGTATCTGCGTGGTGGCGGGAATTGTGGCCTACCACGACGTCAAACTCAGCGCGGAGATGATGTTATGGATCGAAGCCGTCTCAGTCGGCCTGATCGTGATCGTGATGCTGGTGCTGGTCTACCACTTCGGCCTCAAGCTCGACATGGATCAGTTGACGCTGAAGGGCGTGAAGATTTCGGCTCTAGGCCCGGCACTGGTATTGGCCATGTTCAGCTTTGTCGGCTTTGAAAGCGCAACGACACTCGGCGGGGAGGCGCGCGACCCACTGAAAACCATCCCGCGAGCAGTGTTGCAAAGCGCCGTGCTCACCGGTGCCTTCTTCGTCATGTGTTCTTACTCTGTCGTGCTCGGCTTCCGCGGCTCGACGACGCCCCTGAGCGATTCCACCAGTCCGCTTCATCTATTAGCTGCGCAGGTGGGAGTTGCACCGCTGGGGGTAGCCATCGATATCGGCGTGTCAGTGGCGGCTTTCTCCTGCGTGCTGGCTTGCACCACAGCGGCTGCCCGGGTACTGCTGCGGATGGCCCATGAAGGGCTGATGCCGAAACAGCTTCAGAGCACCAGCAAAAGGCACGGAACGCCCGGACCGGCGATCATACTGAGCGCGGGCGTAATGCTCATAGCGGCCGTGGGGATGACACTCAAAGGCGTGAGCGCGGCTGACATATACGACCTGCTTGGCTCACTCAGCGTGTTTGGATTCCTCACCGCATACGCGCTGGTGGCCGCGGCATTGCCGTTCGCGCGTCGGGCGCTCGGCCAGCACTCTCACCTGGTCGCCGCAGCCAGCATGGTTACCGTGCTGGTGATGATAGTGGTGGTCGTATTCGACCTGCAATCCGCAGCCGATGTAAATCACGCGCGGATTCCATGGATCTATCTCGGCTATCTGGCGATGGGGTTGGTGTGGTCCACAGTGACCCGAAGGAAGCCAAGTCAGGCGTAGTCAGCGGCTCCAATTCAATCGCCCTCATTCGTCCTCAATTCGTCAAGGATCAAGGCCTCACTCTGCACGGTTTGGCATCCTCAAATGCCGCCGAAACGCATGTGCTTCGAGGCGTGAAGGTTAACGCCCATTTTTGCACACGATATCAACAAACGCCCCGAAAATCGGCATAAAGACGGTATAAGAATCGGCCAGATTTGCGGTTGAAATCGCTACACCTGCCGGTATCCTATATTCAATCCGCTGAGCACCATAGACCAAAATCAAAAGACGGGCACTGCTCGCTAATTTAATTCCCTTTTTGTCATATTTGGGTAGATAGCCCAAGCGATTCAAGACTTTCATTGAACCCACGATCTTCGGCTTCTGGCGGAGAACGGTGGGGCATTCTCTATTTCGAGGCCAACTCCACGTGAGGTATTGCATGAAAAAGCTTTCGCTTCCGATCTTCCGGCTGCTGGCGGTTCTGGTACTGATAGCAGTCGTCGCGTGCTTTACTGTGTCGATGTTTGCACAGCAGACATTGGGCGGTTTAACGGGAGTTGTAACGGATACTTCAGGGGCTTTGATTCCCAACGTGACAGTGACAGTGGTGGACGAGAATACCGCGCTCACCCGCTCAACCCAGACAAATGGCTCGGGAGTCTATTCGCTGGTGAACTTGCCCCTGGGCACCTATACGGTCACCTACTCCGCGGATGGGTTTGAGGTGCAGAAGTCGGAGCATATCATCGTCCAGGCCAATCGTACCGGCACGGTGAATGCGTCGCTGAAGGTGGGCAAGACAACCGACACAGTTGAGGTGGAAGCCTCGCCTCTGATGAACGCGACAGACACAACCAATGGCTACGTCATGGACAAGGCCGAGATTGAAGATGTGCCTCTGTCGACAGGAAGCTTCACCGGACTGGCAACCCAGTCGGCCGGTGTAAACGCGGAGCTCTCCGGTGGTACGGGCGCGCAGAGCGGCCTGGGCAATGAACCCATCTGGGCCAACGGTCAGCGCGACACATCAAATTCTTTCCTGCTCAACGGCGTTGACGCCAGCAACCTTTTCAACGGCAAGAGCACCAGCCAGGTCTCCTCGGCGCGCGTCATCAACTCCACCGGCGCGCAGACCAGCCCCGGCGGCGGCGGCGGCGTTATCAGCTCAGTTGCTTCCATCTATCTCACCATCGGCAACGCCATCCCCACGCCCGCGCCCGAGACCATCTCTGAGGTCCGTGTGAACGCGTCGATGTATGACGCTCAGCAGGGCTCTACCTCCGGCGCGCACATCGATTTGAGCACCGCCTCAGGAACCAATACATGGCACGGAAATGCATACGCGCACCGCGGTACTAACTGGATTAATGCAGCGCCCTTCTTCTTCAACCAGGATCCCGACGTCCCCACCAATGCCAAGGTTCCGCAGTTGCATCGCTCCATTCTGGGCGGCGCGGTTGGCGGACCGATCATCAAAGACAAACTCTTCGCATTCTTTGCCTATCAGCACCTTCACGTCTCCGATCAAGAGATTGGCGACTCGTTCCTTGACGTTCCCATTGGGCTTACCGACGACCGGTCTGCGAATGGTCTGGCGAATGTGAGCAACAACTCGTTCGGCGCGACAACCTACTTGAACAACCAGGTTTCGAGCGCGCAAATCGATCCGCTCGCGCTCGTCCTGTTCAACTCGCCAGCGCTTCCCGGCGAGCCGGGCAAGTGGCTCATCCCCAACGACAATCTCAACGGTGTAGCCCCCAGCATCTCTCATCTTGACAATGCCCTAATCCCCGGCACCGGTCGATTCAAGGCTGATATCGGTGTGGCCGACCTGGATTACAACGCCGGCGCGAAAGACACTCTTTCCGCAAAGTACTTCTACCAGCACGACCCGACGCTCGCGCCTTTCGGCTACTCCAGCGTGCCCGGATTTACTGAGCATCTGGACTCCGGCGCGCAGGTCGTCTCCCTCACCAACACCTTCATCGTCCGATCGAATCTGAGCACCACGGAAACATTTGGCGTGTTGCGCGAGAAGAACTGGGGCGACAATACGCAAGCCTTCGGCCCCGGTTCCATCCCCGGCGGTTCATATGGCACAGGCTCTATCAACACGTTCCAGTCGAACTACTTCCCCGGGATCTCCATCTACAACGTGCTCGGCAGCAATCAGCCTTCAGGCGTGAGCAATGTTTACCTCAACATCGGCCCCAACGCCGAAGGGCAATCGTCAAACACAGGAGCATTTCAAAATCGTCTCGCGCCTTCAGGCAACGCCATTTTGACTGCGGGCAAACACACCTTCGGCTTTGGCACAAGCTATACCTATACGCAGCTGAACACGATCGACAAGCGCACCGGAACAGGTACGGTCGCCACCGACGACTTCAGCCAGTTTGTGCAGGGCTTTGTGTCCCCCGGCAGCTCGGCCAGCGGCTTCTATGTCAGCTCTTTCCTCCAGGGCAATGCGAGTCGCTACTACCGCTCGAACCAGCTGGGCATGTATCTCCAGGACAAGTGGCAGGTAACTCCTTCGCTGTCGGTAAACCTTGGAGTTCGCTATGACTGGGATGGGGGACTGACTGAGAAATACGGACGCATCTTCAACTTCGACCCCAAGGTCTACAGCTACAGCGTTGGGACAGACACCATTGACAACCCAGGCTTGATTATCGCGGGCAACAATGCCAACGGCACCAAGGGCGTAAGCAACACCACGCTAACTGGACGCCAGTGGGGCATTGCTCCCCGAGCCGGCGCGGCGTGGCAGCCCGGATTCGGACACGGGAAGCTCGTGATCCGCGCCGGCGGTGGCTTCTACTATGACCGCGGCGAACTCTTCAGCTACTTCTCGCCCGGCTACGCCATTGGCACCGTCACTGGCGGACCATTCGGCGTCAATCAGCAGCTCCCCTTCGTCAACGTCACCCAGTGCCCGTTGGCGTCCCAGTCCCTGTATCAGTACTACATTCCGACCTGCGGCGGGAATGGCGGCTTCGGCCCTCCGACTGGCCCGCCGACGGCGGCGACCGGCAACCTTGAGAATCCTTGGGGCCCCCATCCGGTAGCGCCGCCGAACAACCCCCAGGCCTCCCAACTTGCCAACTACCTGCCCAATGCCGCCGCGATCGAGAATGACGGACAACCCATCTCGCTGGGCGTCTACGACCGCGCCAACAAGTTGCCCTACACCATGAACTACACCTTCGATATCCAGTGGCAGCCGAGGGCTGATCTGGCCATCGAAATTGGCTACGTAGGCAACCTTGGGCGCCACCAGGTGATCCCCGTCCCGTTCAACCAGCCGCTGATTGCCTCACCGTCCAGCCCCACTCTGGCTGGCGGACCAAACATCCAGAGCTATAGCTACGGCTATAACGTGGGGGGTGCACTGCTGCCAGACGGAACCGGTTATCAGGCAAACTACGAAGGCGGCAACGTCGACTTGCGCGTTCCCTACATTGGATATGCTGCGGAATCGATTAAATATCTGGCTGCCGGCGTGGACGCCTACAACGCACTGCAAGCACATGTCGAAAAGAAGATGAGCCACGGCATCCAGTTGGGCGCTTCGTACACCTACTCCCACGCGCTGGACGAACAGAGCGGCCTGGGCCTCTTCTACAACGGAAACAACCCACTGAACCTGCGCGAGAGTTATGGCTCGTCGGACTACGACCGTACCCACGTTATCGACTTCACCTACGTCTTCAAGATCCCAACTGTTGCCAAGCAGAACTCGGTGGCTGACAAGGTAATCGGCGGGTGGTCGCTGGTGGGCCTGACCGTGCTTCAAAGTGGCCAACCATACAGCATCATCGACTTCTCCGGCGCAGTCGGCAGCATCTATTATTCGACTTCGGACGGCATTACAAACCCGATTGTTCCGCTTTCTTCGAACTGCACCGCAAAGAGCGCGGTTACCGGCAAGAGCGGCGCATTCTACGGTCCTTCCGGTGAGAATCCCGCCGAACTCGCATTGAAGCCCCAATGCTTCACGCTTCCGCTGTTGCCTGCGGGCGGCCTCAATGGGGCAATCCCAACGTCGGACCCATACGAGACTGGCTTCACAACCGGCCAGCGAAACATATTCCGCCAGTCATTTCAAAAGCGCGCAGACGCTTCGCTGGTTAAGGAACTGGCGTTCAAGGAGAAGTACAACTTCAAGTACACGTTTGACGTCTACAACCTGACCAACACATCGAGCTTCGACGTGCCTGGAAACGAAGTCTCGCAGAATGCGGGCTACAACGCGTTCCCTCAGGCCGGCCAACCAGTCGTCGGCACAACGGGCTCTCTTTATTCCTTCCCATCGGGCCTGGGAATCGTGCAGCACACCATCGGCGCCCCGCGTCAGATCCAGATGTCGCTCGGGTTCACCTTCTAAGAACAGTTCACAGTTCTTAGTTTGCGATTAATAATCCGCGATATGAAGTTAGGGGCATCCGCCATGCGGATGCCCCTCTTTACTGATCGCCCTATATGTGCCTTCCATTTCTTGGCGAACTTCCAACACCCGATAACCTACACCTGACGACTAAACGCTATACCCCAGACCCCATACCCTGCTCTCCGATATCTTCGTTCCACACCTCAGGATGCTTCGCGATAAAAGCTTCGAGCAGTTCGCGGCATTCGCTGCTATCCAGATCGATCACCTCAACGCCATTCTCGCGGAGCCAATCGAGGCCGCCAGCAAATGTGCGACTCTCTCCCACAATTAATGTTCCAATCCGAAACTGTCTGACCAGCCCGCTGCAATACCAGCAAGGAGCAAGCGTTGTGACCATCACTAAGTCGCGATAACTGCGCTGCCGTCCCGCTGCGCGAAAGGCATCCGTCTCGCCGTGGACGCTGGGATCGCCCTGCTGCACGCGCCTGTTGCGGCCCCTACTGATAAGTCGGCCATCGCGCGTAAAAAGCGCTGCGCCGATGGGAATGCCCCCCTCGTCAAAGCCGAGCCGCGCCTCTTCGAGAGCTAGAGCCAACATTTGTTCGTAGAGTTCGAGATTTGAGTGAGATTGCGGTCCTGAATTTGCCACGATTGTCCCTTTACTTTGCCTATAAAAGGATACGTCAGCAATTACGACGCCTTCTCAGAACCCGCCGTTCCGGCTTGCTCCTCAAACTCAAGCTGCTTGCGAATGTTGGAGCGAGTCGCACCAGGCTCCTGGGGCGGCAGCAACGCAAGAGCCTCCTTCGCAACCTGACGCGCGTGATCTAACTCGCCGGCCGCATGCAATGCCTGAGCAAGCGTAAGCAAAAGCGCTGGCCTCTGCCGATGGCTCTCATCAACTGCGCGTTCAGCACATTCGACAGCGAAATGAGCGTCGCGCAGCGATGCGGGCTGCACCGTTGCAAATGCTGTGGCCGCTGATTCAAGAACCATGGCAGACGCGTCCTTGCTATTCGCCATCTCTCGATAGGCTGCAAGACCGGCGCGCGCCAGGGGTTCGGCATCCTGTCCCTGATTGAGAATCGACTCGTCCGTGGCAACGCGCACGAGCGCACTCGCACGAACAAACCTCCAGTTCTCGTTTGCAGAATCCTGGCGCAGCATCTTGTCCATGATTCCGATCACCTCGCGCAGTGTCTCGCAGGCCTGCGTTAGGAGGTGCCGGCGATCGCTGCTGGCCGCCGCAAGCTGCGGGTTGGCGGCTGTTTCAAGCCCAACAGCCTCGTCGTCGAGAATCACTTCAAGATCGGCGAGCGCGCGCAAATCCTGCGGGTCGGCCGCAACCATCTTGCGCTGGAATTCAACCACCTGTGCGAACAATGGCATGGCTTCGTCATACTGACCCATCAGCACATGGGCGTTGGCTTTTTTGCGCTCGATCATAGTACGCATGCGCATCGTTTGATAGCTGTTTTTATCGTCCTTCGGCAAGACATCAGCTTTCTCAATGGCAATCTGGTAGTCCTTCAGCGCCTGCGCTGGATCGGCTTCCATCTCCACGCTGCCAATCTTCATCTGATTCAACGCAAGCCCACGACGCGCGCGCAAGAAGTTTGGATCGATGCTGAGCGCTCGGTAGTCAAGCTCAATTGACTTACGATATGCGCGAAGCCCCTCCGCGCTGTTTGAAAGGCTCGCCGTCCCAGTCTGACCAAACTCATCGCCAAGCGTGCCATAGGCCGCAGCCACCTCGCAGATCACGGTCGGCGTAGCATCCGAGGTCTCAATCAGGCGATCAAAGTCCCGTGCAGCAGCCTGCATCGCGGCAATCGCATCCTGCGTGCGCGCGGTGCCAAAAAGAATCTCGCTCTCTGCGTCCTCGGCCGTCGCCAACGCGCGCAACGCATCGCGATCATGAGGGTCCCTATCGACAAGAGGCCGCACAAGATCGATGGCCTTCTTGTTGCTCGCGAGCGCACCCGTTGGGTCGCCGAGATTCTGATCGTAGGGGTTGCCCTGAATGTTGGCGAGGCGCGTGTACGCATCCACAAGGTCGATCTGCGTCAGTCGATCGCCTTGCGCATCCACAGCCATGCGATCGAGATGCTCGAGTACACGAGTCACAAGCAGCTTCTGCACGCCGGTTGACCCTGGCAATTGTTTGATAGCTTCATCGAGTTCGGAGAGCAGGCTGTTGCTCAGTTGGCGCAAGTCAGCGGACCGCGCTTCGGCCTTGCGGCGCTCAATGTTCGCCTCGCGATACTGCCAAAGCACACCGGCAATGCCGGAAACAAGAGTGACAACCAGCAGTGCGGCAGCAGCGATACCCACTCGATGCCGCAAAACAAATTTTGAAGCCAGGTAACGGAAGGTTCCTCTCCGCGCAGCCACTGGCTTCTGATCGAGCCATGCCTGAACATCGGCGCCAAGCTGTTCGGCCGTCAGGTAGCGCTGCAGCGGCTCCTTGCGCAAGGCCTTCATCAGGATGGCTTCTAGGTCTGGGTCGAGCGTGCGTGCGCCGCCAACTTCGTGCGATGGCCTCCGCGGCGGCTCTTCGCAGATCACGCGCAGCATCTCGGCAGTGGTCAACTCCTTAAGCTCATACGGAAGTGAGCCGGTGACCAGAACATAAAGCAGGACGCCGAGAGAATACGTGTCCGACGCCGTCGTAATCGGATTGCCGAGAACCTGTTCCGGGCTGGCGTACTGCGGAGTAAACGACCGATAGCCTTCGCGAGTCATCTCGCTGCCGGGATTCGCGAGCGACGGCGACAGCAGCTTCGCGGTTCCGAAGTCGAGCAGCCGCGGTGTACCATCTTCAACGACAAAAATGTTGTCGGGCTTCAAGTCGCGATGGACAACGAGGTTCTGATGCGCATACTGCACCGCCTCGCAGACGCGCAGAAAAAGAGTCAGTCGCTGCGGCAGACTCAGCTTTCGCGAATCGCAGAATCGATGGATCGGGACGCCGTCGACATATTCCATCGCCAGGTAAAGGTCGCCATCGGCGGTGATGCCGCCATCGAGCATGCGCGCAATATAGGGATGCTGCAGTCCGGCAAGGATCTGTCGCTCCTGGCGAAAGCGCTCACGGAAAAGATCAGTGGCAAGAGGAAGATCGATGAGTTTGATTGCCACGCGCTGCTCGAATTGACCATCTGCTCGATGAGCCAAGTAAACGGCTCCCATGCCGCCCCTGCCGATCAGGCGATCGAGCCTGTACGGGCCAATAGGCCGCCTGGCTGAATTCGAATCGGCGTAGGCACCGGGGCTGCCCTCGGGGCTGGCTCCCGACTCAACCGAAGAACGAAGTCGTCCAGCTTCCGACTGCTCCTCTTCTTCCCTACTCGCTTCGATCAGCAAACGAACTTCGGCAGCCAACTCCGAATCATCCTTGCAGCGCCCCTCAATGAAAGCGGAGCGCCGGTCCTCGGGTAGCTCGAGGGCCTCGTGAAAGATGGCCTGCATGCGCAGGAAGCTCTCCGTTGTTTGCTTCATTGATGGGGACTCCATACAAGGCTGTTCGCCTTACTTCAGATAGCGGCAACGGCGAGGAAAGCGCGTCATGCGCCGACCGGCTCCCCCGGCATCCCCGGATGGATGCGACGAAACAGCCAGCTCTTGATGAACTTTAGATCGCGGTCGACGGTAGCCTTTGAAACGCCCATCAGTGAGGCAGTCTCTTCGGCGGTGCAACCCAGAAAGTAGCGCAATTCGACCAGTTGCACCTTATCGGCGTCGATTGCAGCAAGGTCGTCGAGCGCTCGATTCAAATCGAGAATCTCCGGGCTGTCGATGTTGACCCAGGCCAGGTCGTCGCTCAGCGGGATGCGTTCACGATCGCCGCCGCGAATTTGGGCCTGACTCTCGCGTGCATGGTCAATCAGAATCATGCGCATGATCTTCGCGGCAAACGCATAAAAGTGACGACGATCGGCCCAGTCGGCCTTCTTCTGCTTCAGCAGTCGCAGGTAAAGCTCATGAACCAGGGCAGTGCCCTGGAGCATATCGGGATTACGCTCTCGGCGAACGTAAGCAGCAGCCACCTGGCGCAGGTGGGGATAGACGAGCGGCATCAGCTGTTCGAAGGCGGATTGCTCGCCATCGCGCCACTTGCCCAGCAGTAATGTGATCTCTCCCTCGCCCGCTTGCAAACTTCCCCCGATCTTCGCTCGTGCGCCAAACGGTTCTCGCTTCTCCTACTCCATTGGGGGAAATAGTCCAGCAGAACTGGAAGCAGCAGCGGAAAACGGTCCTGGAGGTTAGCGTGTAGGCACAGCGTACCATCCAAGGTTGTGTTTTCAATGATACGGAAGTGGCAGCGCGCTTCGCTGCCTACCGGTGGCCGCTCATGTGGCGAATGCCGAACTGCGTCAGCTCCTTCACATCCAGCTCGCCATCATGGTCTATGTCGAGGCGATCAAACTCGGCGCTCATAAATGCCATGAACTCAGCCCTGGAGACCTTGCCGTTCTTGTCGGCATCCATGAGGAGCAGTAGCTGCTTGGCCTGGATCTCCCCGGCCGCAACGTTCTTGTCGCTGGGTTTGTCGTTCTGACCGGCAAAAGCGGTGCGGCCACCAAGGGAGACGGCGGCAAGGCCGGCTGCTCCACACAATAAAGTTCTACGATTCATTGCAATTTCTCCTGGTCTTTAGACGGCCCGTGTTCGACAGCTTGATATTCAACAGCCTTTCCCCACCGGGCAAACAGAAGATGATCGTTCGGATAGGAGGAAAAGTCAAGGGTCCAAGCCAGACGGAGGGCGACGGAGTGCAACCAGGTGTTATTTGAAGCGGTCGAGTCGGGTGTGTCTGATCAAAAAGAGCCTATACGCAACAAGACCCGGCACTTGGCCGGGTCCCGCTGGCTTGGAAGTTGGAGTGAGTTAGAAACGGACCATGACCGCGCCCATCAAGGAATTCTGGTTGGTGCGCAGATCAGGCCACCAGAGAGCACCGAGAGCAGCTTTTGTACCCGGAAGTGCGGTTACACCACCGCTCAGACCATCGTTCATGCAGTTATTCTCAGCGTAGGGCAGACCTGCGACAGAGTTTCCGCTCGAATTGATGAAGACATACCCAGCACCGGAATCGCCGCCTGAAGCGCACTGGTAATCCGCTGGGCTGCCGTTGTTGCCGCCGGGAGGTGTTACGCCGCCACGACCTGACCAGTAGGGAACGGCCGAGTAGCGGTAAGCATACTCAAGACGCCAAGTGATGAACTGCGAGGGCATGTAGTCGTAGGTGAAGGTCATGTCATGCGCCTGGGCCGCGTCACCTGCATTCTCCGTGAAGTACGGGGTGCCGGTGGTGGCGGTTGCGCCGTTGATTGCCGGAAGCAGGGTAAGGTAGCGACCGGGGTTGTTCATCTGGCCGCCGCCTATGGTGATGGCATTCCGGTCCTTATTGAACCAAAAACGGGTATAGGCCATCCAGCCGGCGAACATCTGCTTGGGCCGGCCGTCCTTCATTCCATTGGAGCCGTGGCAGCGTACGCCGCCGTTATAGGTGTCAGTGTCGCCTTTCGTCGGGGAGAGACCTTGCGCGCTCAACGTACCGCCTGGGGTGCCCCAGGTGGGATCGTACGACGTGGCGTACGATACCGGACCACCGCCGTATTCGCAACCAAGATCGCCCGTGAGTGTCCAGGCAAACTTGTCAAAGAATGCCTTCGGGTTGTCGTACATCTTCCATTGCATTGAGTAGTCGGCGTGTACACGCGAACGGCCAGGGAATCCTGCATCGTCTTCGCCCAAACCGTAATCGTTGAAGTTGAAATGCAGGTTCTTCGTCGGACGCCACAGGACCTGGCCGCCGAGTCCAGGCTTGCCGTTGTAACGTGCATACGACTGCCAGCCGTTGATGATCCACGGCTCAATCTTCAACTTGTCTGTGACAAAGTACTGAATACGAATACCGTTGAAGAACCATGGCGTGTTGGACGACACATAGGAAGGCTGGTAGGCCCAGTTGTCAAAGTTGTAGTAGCTGAACAGGCCCACGTACGAGACGAAGATGCCGCCGTCCACATTCAGGCCGTGCCCAATATCCCAGTGGTAGCCGCCCCAGGCCTCGGAGAAGTACTTGTAGGCGTCTTTCAGGTCCCACTGGCCGCGATTGTAGCTGGCGTCATTACGTACCGTTGCCTGCGAGAACAGACCGTCCATATAAAGGATGCGTCCGCGGGTGTTTTGGATGCGGAAGTCACCGCCGACGCTGGCCTGCTCAAGTTGGAATTCTTGCGAACGATACATTTCGGTCGAGCCGACCATCGAGTCGTCCTCGGGATGGTTGAAGTCGATGATGTAATTCGTGTCGAAGCGAATCTCCGGAGTGAAGTACTTGGTTGACATCGGGCTGTCCACGTTGTGGCCGCCGTCATTCAGCCAGGTCTGGTCGAACCATGCGAAAGGAGCAGACTTGGTGGTGGTCTCAGCGGCGATTTCGGGAGCAGCGGCCGGAGCGGCAGCAGCCGGTGGTGCGGCGGCAGCCTGGCCAACGGCCATGGTTCCGGTTCCCTCACCCTCAGCGGTACGGAGTGCGTTGGCGTCCTTGTCCGCATTATCCTCGTCTGTGTGGGTCTTGAGTTCGGCTTCGAGCTGAGCGATGCGCGCCTTCATCTCGGCCAGTTCCTTAATGACCAGATCGCGGGTTACTGGAACGGCGACGGTTGCCGCTGGACCATTGGCTGTCGTCGTTTCGGTTGAGGCAGCAGACGCCGCAGGGGCGGTAGCCGCAGTTGTTGCTGCATCGCTGCCGGACTTGGGAGCTCCGGATTCGGCCCCAGGCGCCGCTGGATATTCAACCAGGGCTGTCTGGACCGGGGTTGCGGGCTTGGCAGCTTGCTGCGCCTGGGACTCCAGGGTCGCAAGTCCACAGCACGCAAGCGCCAGGGCGGGGACGGCTTTCCATAAATTGCTTGTCATTCAGCCTCTCACTTTCACTCAGGAATTTAGAATCTGGGGATTAAGCAAGGCCTGAAGGACTTAGATAAAGAGACAGGGATCTCCTCATCCTGCCCAGCAGGCTTACCGATCTAGCCGTGATTCTGGTCCGGGAGTGCAGGAAGAACGAATGAAGAGGCCTTGATATCTGCCGAATTTCAGTTCGCCTGGTTGCCCGGAAACAGGATGTTGTCGGTTGACGGCGTCCGCTCTTATGAGGGGCCGAGTACTATGATTTCTTTACACACTAAGGAGGGGGGCATAAAAATCCCATGTATGTATTCAACAAAATTATGAGGATTTCATAAGTATTCGATAAATATGCCATGATGCGCCGCTCGACTATGGACAGCCCTTGCTGTGGGGTCCACGACTTGCTGACTTCTCATTTTTTGGGCAATAGACTGATAGCTTTAGGCCTGCCCAGCCGAAGTCTCGTACTCGGCCGGCTGATCGTTGAATCGGTAACCCACATACGCTTCCGTGAGCAGATAGGTCGGCTGCTTCGGATCGTCTTCAATCTTCTTTCGCAGTTGGCGAACGAAGGTGCGCAGGTACTCGAGTTCGTTGCCGTACTCCGGCCCCCAAACCGATTTCAGCAGCCTTGCGTGGGGGATGGGTTCGCCGGCGTGCATCATCAGGTAGTGAAGCATCTCAAACTCCTTGGGAGTGAGATGAATCGAACGGCCACGCTTCATGACGCGATATTTGACGGGATCGAGCTCGATTTGGCCGTGACGAATCGACGTTCCGCGGTTATCGTCCTGGGTGTTTCTTCTGCGCACAGCTGCGCGCAGGCGAGCAGTGAGCTCCCGCAATTGGAACGGCTTGGTAATGTAGTCGTCGGCGCCAGCGTCAAATGCGAGCACCTTGTCGTCTTCGCTGTCCGTCACCGTTAGCATGAGGATGGGCAGGCGGGCGACCGCATGGCGAATTGCACGGCAAGCTTCTATGCCTCCCATTCCGGGCATGTCGATTTCGAGCAGGACGGCATCGATCCAGGTAACGCGAACCAGCGAAAGAGCCTCTTCGCCGCGCGCCGCCTCCACCACCGTGAATCCCATCGCAGAGAGCGTTACGCGAAGCGCGCGCCGTGTCGCGCTGTCATCGTCGACGATAAGAATGGTGCCCTGGCACTCAGGGGGAGGAATGTTAAGAGCCGATTGATTCGTCCTCAAGGCTTCCTCCCGGAAACGCTGGCAACACTGAGAAATTTGGTCGCGTCTTCCGTAGCGCTGCCAAACCTCGACACACGCCCTTTATGCGCTGTTCAGATTTGGCCTTTGCCATCACGCCTTTATCTGTCCACTTGGATTGGTGTCAGAATAGCGTCGGGCTGATAAGGAAAGAGTAAGGAATACATAGCGGCGGCGTAGTGAAGTGTGGCCCTAAGACAACTTAGGGATGCAGCCGAAGCTGGCATCCCCAGTGTGCTTTGAACTTGGCCGATTCCAATGGCAAAGCCACGCTGCTGCCGACCCCTAACCGCACGCAAACTTAGAAGTGCCAGATGATGTCCGCCGCCAGCACGAGTGCCTGAGTCTTTGCGCCGATGCCCTTCATGGTGTTCACCGGGAGTTGCCCCATGGGAGCATTGTCCATCGCGTTAACCGATGAACCGGGCGCGATATCCAGAGCCCTCAGACCGTACTTGCTGAAGGCGTGAATGTAGCTCAACTCCGGGCGGAACGTCACCGTGGTGCCAGCCCAAAAATCAAACCCGACCATGTGCTCTTCGTAGTAGCCCGGGGTTCCCGTGCGCTGGCCCTTGATGTCGTTCACGATCTCGTTACGAATGTTCAGCGAGGCGGTATCGTGCCAGAAGTTGTGTTCGATGTAGTTTGTCATAGCCCACTCGGGCGCGTAGCAGTAGGCGTGCCGGTAGCCGGTATAGGTGTTGCGCGGATCTTCGCAGACTGCGCCAAAATTCAGCGTGCTCGGAGTGACAGGCGCGGTGCCAGGGCCGTTGGGGTAGAGGAACTTGTAGTTGCTTACGTTCTCAGGCCAGGGTGAGGTGACCTTGTTGTACGGAACACCCGTGTTGATCCAGAACACGCTGGGCGTGTCTCGCATGTACTGGTACCAGCCTTCAGTATCGGTGTGCCAGTGTGGGCTGATGCGGTGGTACCACGTGGCATAGAACGCGGTCAGGTTGTTGTACGCATACTTACCGTCGTTCAATGTGTTGTCGCAGACGTTGATTGCATCCCCGCCATTCCTAAATGTGTAAATGGCGCAGAAATTCCCCGTCAGCTTGGCGTCGTGGGTCCAGGGAGCCGTGTCGCAGCCGGGAGAGATCCCGGCCTGCACCGTCCAATGGTCGTCGATCTTGGTGGTAATGTTGGCGCCGACCATGGTGTAGCAATCGACAGTGTAGAGAATGGAGTGGGAATAAGAGTAGTTGTTCGGGGCAAGTTGGGCTTCGATGTCTGGGAGCGACACGTAGCGGCCGATGCGCAGGTCAGATCCCTGGCCAAGCTTGGGGAAGTAAAGGTCCGCATAGACCATCACCGGGTCGTAGCCGTATTGGGAGTTCTTGACCAAAAGCTGCTGCGAGAGGATCCCGTGCGAGGTCGTGTAGCGGTAGTCCTGGCCGTAGAGGTTGGTGATGCGAAAGCCCCAGTCGAAGTGGTCTGTCTGGGTAACGTCGGCCAGGCGCTCTGTGTAGAGAGCGAGCTGATCGAGAACAACCATGTTGGGGTACGCGTCGTAGGCGAGGGGCGCGTTCGCTGCAATCCCCTTGCCTGCGTTGCCGCGATTGTTGGTAGACCCGTTTGCGCCGATGGCGATCCACCCATACCATTTGACCCTGCTTAGCTTGATCGGGTCTTTATCAATGGCCTGCTGCAGCATGTAGGTGTTGTAGTCCGGCACGCCGATCTCTTCAGTACCGCCGATCGGCCAGTCGGATGCGGGATAGGGTGGCGAAGGAATGGGAGGCGGAGTTCCGCGACGCTTGGGAGCGTTGGGATCTGTAGGGGTGACTCCGGTCCAGTCCGCAATGTAAGCCCGGCCCCAGCGAGTGAAGAATCCCGGCGTTGCCGGGGGAGTAGTCGGAGCAGCGGACGTCGAAGAAACGGGGGCCTGACCTGCGGGAATTGGCGCTGCTGGCACAGCATGCGGGTCGGCAGTTGGAGACGCAGTTGCAACCTCAGCCGCGCCAGGCGTTAGACCAGCACCGCAAGCGGAGGTAGATGCGACCTGCGTTGAAGAAGCCGTTGCGCTTTGGGCCAGACAATCGGAATGCGAGAAGGAATAGCAAATAAGGATTGCGGAAGCGACTGCTGTAGCAAGGTGCATCTTCATCCGGTAGTTTTCTCCATGAAGCGCCATGCGGAAGCCCAGTTCGGAAGCCCAACCCGCTGAGATAGGGATCGCCCCACGCAAGGCTGGCTGAGACGGTTGCTTGCACTTCTCTTATTTGTTGTTTATGGCTTTTGTTATTCAGACCGTTAGAGCGGGAACACTCAGCGAGAGTCAAGTCACAGAAATCAAGACATTTATGAGACACACCTTGGTTTCAGCCTTTGATAAAGAACAAAAGCACCATCCTCACGCAAAATTCATCAGCGATATTTTGAGTATTCAATTTGCCCCATAAGGGCCGCATGAGGGAGTAGATAAGGCGATATGAGGTTTGCTCAATTCCCATGCGTTCTTTATTTGTTTCGCAGGCGAGGTGAGGAAGGAAGCGGAGCATCCGCAGCAAGGAGTGGCCTTATTGCACAGCAACAGAAAAGGGCCAGCGCCAAGAATCCCGGAGCCAGCCCTAAACTCCGAAGTCAATCCCAATCCCGGAGGGCATCACTCCGCCCCTGTGATGATGGCGAATTATTCGTATTCGATATGTTCGCGCGCCTCAGCCACCATCTTGATGAAGCGGCCGGCGAGCTGTTCGATGCGGTTGGTCTGGTGATGAAGCAACGACTCCCTGGGCAAAAGTTCCCTCCCGACGCCGATAGCGCTCGCGCCGGAACGAATGTAGTCAAACGCGGTGAGTTGGTTGACTCCACCTGTGACAATCAGTGGAACCTGGGGCAGGGGGACCTTGAGGGCGCGAACGTAGTCGGGTCCGCCGACCGTGGCCGCGGGGAAGATCTTCACAAAGTCTGCGCCAGCCTTCCAGGCGGCTATCACCTCTGACGGTGTGAGTGCGCCGGGGAACACAACCACGCCAGCCTTCTTTGCGCAGGCCACAACTTCGGGAATAAACCCTGGGCTGGTAATGAACCGAGCGCCGGCATCGATGGAGCGCTGTGCGGCGGCTTCGTCAAGAACAGTTCCCGCGCCAACCACGAGATCTGGAAATTGGGAGGCCAGTTGCTCGATAACCTGGAGAGCCTCTGGGAGGGTGAGGGTAACCTCAACCACCGGGAGACCAGCCTTGTACAGCGTTTGCGCGGCATAAATGGCCTGATCGGGGACGGAGACACGGGCGCAGGGCACAATGCCGACTTTTTCGATCTTTTCGCGTACTTCACTGATATTCATCTACCCTCCGAGACTGCACGACTCATCCTAATTCAGCGTGTTTGGCTTATTCCGAAGCCCATTCCGCCTCCGGAGCCGGCAAAACGTCGTCCTTGCCCGCAAACCAGACATACAAAGTCGGCAGAAGGAAGATTCCAATAACCAGGTTCGCCAGCAAGCCACCCACGATCACGATGGCAAAGGGTCGCTGCGAGTCTGATCCGATGGCGTGCGACAGCGCTGCGGGCAGCAGCCCGAGCGTCGCCACAAGCATGGTCATCATAATGGGTCGCAGGCGAAGTACCGCGCCCTTTATGGCTGCGTCCTTGATGGCATAGCCGCTCGCGCGCAACTGATTAATGAATTCGATCATGATGACGCCGGTCTGAACCGAAACGCCAAAGAGCGCAAGGAATCCGACCGCGGACGAGACGGAGAAGTTGGTATGTGTGAGGAACAGGGCCGCTGGGCCGCCCACTGAAGACATGATGACCGAAATCAGAATCAGTGTCGCCCACTTATAGGATCGGAACATAGTGTAAAGGATGAGAAAAATGGCGATGATAGTTACCGGGACAACGATCGCCATGCGAGCATTGGCCCGCTTCTGGCTCTCGTATTCACCGGCCCACTCAAGGTGATATCCGGCGGGAAGTTTCACGTTATGGGTCACCTTTGTAATGGCTTCTTCGACGGTCGACCCAAGATCGCGACCGCGAACGGAGTACTTGATGGCAATATAGCGCTGGCCGGATTCACGATTGATCTGTTCAGCGCCGTCGTCGGTTGTGATGGTTGTCAGTTGAGCCAGCGAGACCCGCTCGCCTGAAGGAGACAGAAGCCGGATATTCTCAATAGCTTCGCGCGTGTCACGATATTGCTGCTGATAGCGCAGCGTGACATCGAATCGAGCCTCGCCTTGCTGAACCTGGGTCACGGCGTTCGCGCCGACGGCTGTCTGCACCGCGTCCTGGATGTCGGCCACATTGATCCCAAACCGTTTCGCAGCATCGCGGTCAACCTGCAGATTCAGGTTCGGTTGTCCTACAATGCGGAAGATTCCCAGATCCTCGACGCCTTTAACCGTCTGCATCTGGGTCTGAATTTCGTCGGCTTCCTTTTCGAGTGTCCGAAGGTCGTCGCCGTACAACTTCACAGCCAGTTCACCTTTGACGCCGGACACAGCCTCTTCCATGTTGTCGGAGATGGGCTGAGAGTAGTTCCAAAGCACGCCAGGGAACTGCGAAAGCTCTTTATCTATGGCGGCGATGAGTGCGTCCTTGTCTTGATTGAAGACGGGACGCCACTCTTTCTTCGGTTTGAGATCGACAAAGTATTCGGTGTTGAAGAAGCCTGCGGTGTCAGTGCCATCATCAGGCCGTCCGGTCTGGCTTATAACCTGCGTCACCTCGGGAAACGATGCCATGACGAGGCGCGCTCTGTTGGTGAAGTCGACACTCGGTGTGGGGCCCTCACTTGGGGCCAGCGTTCCGCGCACCCAGATGGAACCTTCGTCCAGGTGCGGTAGAAATTCGGACCCAATCGGACCGCCGACTGTCAAGTATGCAGCAATCAGAAACAGAAATGAGGCGATGGCGAGAGTGGTGTACCGATGTTCGATGGCGGCCTTCACGCCGGTGCGATAGTGGCGGATGAGCCAGATCATCAGAGGGTTATCCCACTCTTTGGCGCCTTTGCGGAAGAGAATGCTTGCCAGCACTGGAGCGATGAGCAGAGCGAAGACCAGTGCACCGATCAGGGCAAAGCAGACGGTCCAGGCCATCGGCTTGAAGAGACGTCCTTCAACCGCTTTCAGCGTAAAGATGGGCAGATACGAAGTGATGATGATGCCGCGCGCAAAGAAGACAGGCTTCATCACTTCGCGGGCCGCACTGGCGATTTTGTGCATGGGCGGCGAAGTATCTTCTTTGTTTGCAAGATGCCGGACCATGTTCTCGATCATCACCACCGAGCCATCGACTAGCATGCCAAAGTCCAGGGCGCCCAGGGAGAGCAGATTTGCCGGGATATGACTCAGGTCGAGACAGATTGATGCAAACATCAATGCGAAGGGGATGGTGAGCGTGACAATGATGGCACCGCGCACGTTGCCCAGAAACAGGAAAAGAATGATCGCAACCAGGATCATTCCTTCCGTCAGATTGTGTTCGACCGTTTCGACGGTATAGGCCACAAGCTTTGAGCGATCAAGGAATGGGACAATCCTGACGCCCTTGGGAAGGATCCCGTTGTTCAGGATGTCGACTTCCTTGTGTATGCCCTGGAGAACAGGGTCAGAATCGGCACCCTTCTGGAGCAGAACAATTCCTTCCACGGTATCCGGGTCGTCGTAGACCTTGCCGTCTTTCCCACGACTCGCCTTACCGATCTGCCCAAGACGAATCTTGGCACCCTGCGAAACGGTCGCAATATCCGCAACGGTTACGGCGGCGCCGTTCTGTGTCTTGATGACCGTCTTCTCAATATCCTGAACGGTTCGAAAGAGGCCGAGCGACTGAACGTTGATCTGCTGCGCGCCCTGCTCGATAAAGCTGCCGCCGCCATTTGTATTATTGTTGGCGATCTGCTGTTCAACCTGGCCGATCGACAGTCCATAGGCGACCAGCTTTTCGGGGTCCAGCTTGATCTGGTATTCCTTGGTCGGTCCACCAAAGCTGGACACATCCACAACGCCCTTTACGCCCTTGAACGACTTCTCAAGGACCCAGTCTTCAAGCGATTTTTTCTCCATCACGTCGAAGGATGGGTTACTGCTCTCCAGCGTGTACCAGTAAATCTGCCCAACCGGGCTCCAGTCCGTTCCCATTTGCGGAACAAGGTTGGCCGGCAGGTTTACCTGGCTCAGGCGCTCCAAAGTGTGTTCACGGTTGATGTCGCTGGTCGAGTCGTCGTCGAACACGAGGCTGAGGCTCGAAATCCCAGCCAGCGTAGTGGAACGTAAATGCACCAGATGCGGCATGCCGGCCATCTGGATTTCGACCGGAACTGTAACCTGGCGCTCAATCTCCTCCGCACTGCGGCCGGGCCACTGCGTGATGATTTGCACGTAATTGTTGGCTACGTCGGGGTAAGCCTCAATTGGCAATCCCCGGAAAGCAAGCACACCCCACGCAAACAGCACGACCGATGCAGCGAGCATCATGGCCCGATTCTTGAGCGCGAAATCAATCAGACCTTTGATCATTGGTTCTCCAGGGTCGTCTCGAGTTGAAGAACGTTGGAGACAACCTGCTGCCCGCTCTGAATGCCGGAGAGAATGGCCTGCTTGCCATTGACGATGTCGCCCGTCTTTACCTCAACACGGCGAAATTTATTGCCAGGAGCCGGTACGAAGACCCAGTCGCGATCGTGAAGATGGAGCACAGCCGGCGCTGGAACCTGAGTAAACTTCTGCGGCTGCCGGCTCGCGAGCGTTGCGGTGACAAACATGCCCACCTTGAAGACGCCGGGGTTGGGAACTTCAACACGCACCTTGGCGGTGCGCAGAGAGGGATCGAGTACCGGGCCGATGTCAGAGACATGCCCAATGAAGACCTTGTCGGGGTAAGCATTCAGCTTGATCTTTGCTTCCTGGCCAAGGGCGATCTTGGGAATGTCGTTCTCGAAGACGTCGCAAATGACCCACACAGTGGAGAGATCGGCGATGGTGAACGCGGTGGAAGAGCCGGAGAAGGTGACACCCGCAGCCGCGGCCTGGGTAACATTCTGCTGGATGATGACGCCGGAGATGGGCGCGTAGACAGACACGACTGGTGAAGGGTGCTCCTTGTCCACGCCGAGTGTTTCGAGGGTCTCTTCTGCGGCCTTGAGGTCAGACTCAGCGTCCTTCTCTGCGGCTTCAGCCTGCTCAAGCATCGCTTTCGAAGTTGCGCCGTGGGCGTAGAGATCTTGTGAGCGTTGGTACTGAAGGTTGCTCATGCGCTCGTCATTCACGGCTTTCCTGTACGTGTCGAAGGCCGCTGTGCTGTCAGAGCTTTGCACCTTGAGGAGGAGTTGCCCCTTCTTCACGTAGTCGTCAAGGCGCGCCTTGATGTCGACTACGCGGCCGCTGGCAAGCGAGATAACGGGGATCTCTTTCGAGATGTCCGGATTGACGGTGCCGTTCACTTTGAGCTCCGCGTGAGCTGTGTAAGGCTCAACTGCGACGAGTGGATACTGCTCGGGCTTGTCGACGGAGAATTCCGCCATATCGCCCGTGGTGACGACCTGGGGTTGGGGCGTGGCGGCATCGCTTTTCTCTTCTTTCTTGCAGCCGCCGATCAGCAGGCCGGCCGTGAGAAGAAGAGCTGGCGAAAGGAAAGTAACGGAATGAAAGTTTCTAAGCCGCATCATGGAATCACCTCGCGCCCGACTGCAAGATTGAGTTGCCCGGCCGCCGTGAGATAAGTGCCTATCAACTGCAGGTAGGCAAGCTGCAGCTGGCGGTAACTGCTTTGTGCATTCAGAAAGTCCATCAGCGATGCCCCGCCGTGTTCATACGAGAAGGTCACAGTGTCGCGAACGCGCGTAGATTGGTCGAGGTACTTCGCTTTATATGGCTTGAGGAGGATGATATTGCTGTTGACCACTTCGTACGCGGAGTCTACATCGCTGAAAACTTGCGCACGGGCTGCCTCTGTCAGGTCCTGGCTGCGGTCGATGTCGATCAGCGTCCGCTTCTTCTCGCCCTGGTTCTTGTCGAAGATCCGCAACGGGATGCTGACGCTGAGACCGAGTGTCTGAATGCCGTTGGGGTTGTTATTCGACGAGTTGTAGGTGTACCACGCAGACAAAGTTGGATCGGTCGAACCGTTTGCCTCCGCAAGTTTGTGGTTTGTCTTTGACTGTTCAAGGGACTGCAACGCCGCCTGCAAATCGGGCCGGGTAGCAAGCGCCATCGATCGGAACTCTTCAAGACTCTTCAAGTCCTCGGAGAAGTCAAACGGGCCGTCCACATCGAGTTGTTCGATCGGGGTCCGATCATTGAGCATCTGCTCGAGAAGAATCTTCTCGGTGCGAAGATCGACAATTGCCGTTTGCAGCTCGGACTCATACTGGACGCGCTGCAACTCAATTCGGTCGAGGTCTACCTGGGCCAGATCGCCATCATTGTATCGGGTATGGCTAATGTCGATAATCTTGTCGTAGTACTCGAGGTCGGCCTGCGCAAGCTTAAGCACAGCCTTGGCCTGAAGCACCTGGACGAATGCAGAACGCAGATCGAACATCATGGTGCGCTCAAGATCCTGGTGCTGATCCGCGGTGATGCGGGTTCCCTCCTGAGCGCTTTCCAGGCGCAACTCGCGCTTGTGCTCGCGCTCGTGCAGGTAGCTGAAGTTGGAAACCACGTCGGTGCCGCGCAATGGGGCCCAGACTCCAGAGTGCGGAGCGATCTGCGTCGCGTCCTCTGAAAGCGTGAACTGCGGATTAGGCCTAAGAAAGGCTGTGACCTCTGCCGCCCGCATCTCGTCGATGCTGAGAGAGTCGGCCCTGAGAGCGGGATTGGCCGCCTCGAACTTCGCCTTTACCTGCTCCCAGGAGAGCGCTTGCTGCGCTCCAGCAGGCAAGAGAGAGGCCAGCAGAAGAGCCACAGCGCCAACGCCGCGCACTGTTCTATGCAGGAACTTCAGCTTTTGCACTTAATGTCTCCGGCTATTGCTGCAAACAAATGGGGTGAGCCCACGTGGATGTGAATGGCTGTAGGTATGTAGGCAAGAACGCACAAATCCGGGCTGAAAAAGGGAGCAGTTTTCCGGCTGTTTCGGTAATCGTAATTCAGAGATTAGCGTGCGCGAGGCTATCTTTTGGACAAACTGGGTGAATCCTTATGGCAGCTTTATAAAATCATAACGAACGTCCCACAAAGTCCATATGAATTGCCAATCTCAACTGCAAAGCAGCGGCCTCACCAAACACGAGTTGTGGATTATAGGTCCGTAGCACATCATTAAAGGCGACTATGTTTGCGGCACTGTTTAAGGGAAACAAGCGATCGGTCCTGCTCAGAGCCGGGGTCCTGATTGCGGCGATTGCCGTGGTGGATCGGCTGGTGATCGCGGAGATCCCACTCGGATTCCTCTACCTCGTCCCCATGCTCATGGTTGGCAGCGTGGGTGGGCGGGCTGCGATTGTTACCACAGCCGCAGTGTGCACAGCGCTGGCGGAGCTCTTCAGCGATCTTGCATGGAATCTGCGTACGGGTATCTCAAGAGATGTGCTCTACCTTGCCGCATTCCTCGGCGCAGGCCTGTTTATTCGCGAGGTGAACAAAAGCCGAAGAACAGCTCTCGAAAACCTGCATGCCATTGAAGCAGAACGGGATGCGCGGCAAGAGGCCGAACAGCAACTGAAAATCCTCATCGAGAGCAGTCCACTGGCCATTGTGACGGCGGATGCGCAAGGCCGTGTGTTGATGGCCAACGGGGCTACGCAACGCATGTTGGGAGTTCCGCTCGGTGAACTTGGCGGCAGAAGCATCTACAAATATCTTCCTGCGCTAACCAACATCTCGCTGCACGATTCGGCGCAAAAGCATTTGTGTGCGGTGATGCAGGCGCGCGGCCAACGCGAAGATGGCGATGCGTTTCTAGCCGACATTTGCTTCTCGACCTACCAGACAAGTGCTGGCACCCGATTGGCGGCGATGGTGCTCGACGCGTCCGACGATCTGCGCGCTCACGAGGAGTCTGGTCTGCACCAGTTGCTCGAAGGTTCGCGCATTGCGGTTGGCGCGTTGAGTCACGAAATTCGCAACATCTGCAGCGCAATCGGCGCCGTCCACCAGAACCTGAAGCGCACCCATGCTATTGAGGCAAGCAAAGACTTTGAAGCGCTGGGCAGCCTCGTCGAGACGCTTGAGAACATTGCTAACCTGAAGCTTGGCCAGAGTACCAGCGACGCAGGCGAAGTGGACCTGAGCGTTTTGCTCGATGAGCTGAAAATCGTGGTCACGCCTCAGTTGGATGAAGCTGAGATTGAATCGGTTTGGAATGTGGAGGCGGGCCTTCCACTGGTTTGGGCCAGCCGTTCAAGCCTTATGCAGGTGTTTCTAAACATTGTGGCCAACAGCGTGAGAGCCCTCTCCACAAAAAGTGTTCGTTCGTTGTCGATCGCCGCACGCTCGGAAGGGGAACAGGTAATTGTTGAAGTCATGGACACTGGCGGCGGCGTCGCCCATCCCGAACAGCTGTTTCGTCCATTCCAGGCCGAAGCCGCGGCAACAGGCCTCGGCCTCTATCTGTCGCGCGCATTCATGCGGTCGTTCGCGGGCGAGCTTCGTCATCGAGCAATCGATGGGGGCGCCTGCTTCATCGTTGAACTGGCGCAAGCCAGTGCCTCACCGCAGGAAGTGGAATGGACGAAATCCGCATATTGATCGTGGATGACCACGGCTTGTTTCGCCAGAGCCTGGCCCGGTTCCTTGAGAAGGCGCCGGGATGTCGCGTCGTGGGCCAGTGCGGGAGCGCAACAGAGGCCGCGCTTGCTTTTTCCGCCATTTCTGCGGACGTGGTGCTGCTCGACTTCGACCTCGGCGATGGCGAAGGTGGCGACCTGGTTGCCGAATTGCGAAAGCACCAGGAATCGGCGAAGGTGCTTATGGTGACCGCGGGGATGCCTGAAACGTCCACCGTGAGGGTGATGCAGGGAGGGGCGTCCGGAATCTTCCTGAAGCATAGGACTCTCGATGCGCTTCTGACGGCAATTCAGCGCGTTGCGGCCGGCGAAGTGTGGCTGGACTCGGGAGAAGTGAAGGCAATCGTTACTTCGAGCATCGGCCGGGGCGAGCAGCCAGACCGTGCTCGGACCCTCACGACCCGGCAGAGTGAGGTCATGCGCGGCATTCTGGACGGCCTAACAAACAAAGAAATCGCCGTCTCCATCAGCGCCTCAGAGAGCTCAGTCAAGGCAGTAATTCAGGAGTTGTTCCGCAAGGCCGGTGTACGGACGCGCAGCCAACTGGTGAGAATTGCAATTGAGAAACATTCGTCGGACTGGCTCCAGCCGGAATATGCCGAATCGGCGGCGCGGAGCTGACCAGGCGTTCGGGCGGCAAGATTCTGCGCACTTAAGCTGCTTCGTTATGCGCCCTTATGCTCCATCGGGCACAATAAAGTATGAACCACAATGCTTGAGAAAAACTGGTCAGGAGAGTGGCATGGGCCACGGTAAGGTTACTGGGGAAAAAGCGTCTTTGATGCTCGGGCTGGCCATCCTGCTCGCCGCGGCGAGCGCAGGGGTCTCTGCACAGAATGCACCGGAAAAGTTCTGGCAGTATCACCAGGTTCCCGACAAGGATGGGGTCTACTACGTTGGCCCGGAGGTGACCGAGCCAAAGATGGTCAAGACAGTCTACGCACTTTATCCCTCGGGGATTCCCGCCAAGCAACTGGAAGGCATGACCGTGATGGCCATGATCATTGATCCCAAGGGGAAGCCAACCCACATCGAGCTGCTGCATTCCCACGGAGACCTCTTCGATCAGGGTGCCATTGCCGCTGTTAAGCAATCGGCATTTGAGCCTGGCCAACTGAATGGCAAGGCGGTACCGGTTTGGATCGATGTGCGGGTCGTCTATCAAGCTGACCGCAGCAGGACGACACCGCAGGTGGTGATCACAGAGAGAGATCTGCCTGTTCCGGATGACTCGAAGTTTCTCGACAAGAAAGGCAATATCAAGCCATCCACGCCGCCGGTGCTCATTCACACGGTTGACGCGGATTACGTGAACCCGTTCAATAAGCATCCGCTGGTGGAGATTGCAAGGGTATCCGTGGTGGTCGGGACCGACGGCGAACCGAAAGAAGCTCGCGTTACGCGTGGACTTGCGTTCGGCAAAGACGAGAAGGCTCATGCCGCGGTGATGCACTACCGATTCATTCCTGCCACGAAGCATGGAGTGCCAATAGAATCCCGAACCGATGTACTTGTCCCGTTCGCGACGCTCTAAGCTCAGGTGCTCCTAAGCCCAGTCAGAACGAGTTTTCCCTTCGAAAATCGATAGAAGCAACCTACTCCTGCAGCCCCAAGGATCGAATCCCGAGTGGGCACAAAAGGCCGTCTGGTTAGGTACGCGCCAACCGAGCTTTTAGATTTTACAAATCTGAAATATCTATTTTCTCTTCCGCACAATCCAATGTCGACATCCTGGCGTTCTCTCTTCATTGCAACCAACGGCGGGTCCTTGAGCTTTCCCTATCTGCCAGTCTGGCTCAGGACTTCTCGTTCCCCACCGCAGCGAATTGAACAAAAAGGAGAACCCCATGTCGAAACTGAGGTCTGCAGTCGGACTCGCACTGAGTCTGATGATTGCATTTCCGCCGGGTGCTTTTGCTTCAAGTCACAGGGAAGCGCCCATTACCGCGCTGGATCACGCAGCCGACATCACTGATTTCTATGCGTTTGTCAGCTACGATCATCCAGATCGCGTCACCTTCATCATGAACGTCGATCCGTTCCTCCAACCGAGCAATGGGCCGAACTACTTCCCCTTCGACCCCAATGTCCTGTATCAAATCAAAATCGACAACAGCCAGAGCGGGCTGGCCGACGTCACCTTGTCGTTCAAGTTCCAAACCAACATCCTGGATCCCGGGTTGTTTACCGGCTTCGTAGGCGCAGGCAGTGGCATCAACGCACCGGCTAACTCGCCGGCGCCGGTAGCTCCTGGCACGCCAATCATTCCGCCGGCAATAACCTCGCTCACCGGGCCTGGGGCAGCGGGTCTGAGCCTGCAACAGACTTTCTCCGTTTCGTTCACCCGGGGTGCCGCTACCCTTAATCTCACCAACGCGAGCGGGAGCCCGCTAATTGCAGTACCCAGCAACGCCGGCCCGCGCACCATGCCGAACTACGATGCTTTGGCCGCACAGGGAGTCTATTCCCTCCAGGGACCTGCCAATAGCGGCCTTTCGGATATCCGGGTCTTCGCCGGCACAGTTGCCGATCCGTTCTTCATTGACCTGGGTGCGGCTTTCGACAGCCTTAACTTCCGCACCGCCGCAGGTGGCGGGGTCCTGAGCGCGTCTGAGGATGCTAACGATCAGAGCAACCTTGCTCCCAACTCCGTGGCCGGTTTCAACGTCAACACAATCGCAATCGAAGTGCCAATCACTTATCTGACCCGCGATCATGCCCTCCACGCCGCCACCGATCCGAAGGGGACCATCGGCGCCTGGGCAACAACCTCAAGGCCGCAGACCACCATTCGGAACCCTCCGAACCCCGTTATTGGCGAGGGCAGCTACGCCCAGGTTCAGCGTCTCGGCAACCCGCTGATCAACGAATTGATAATCGGAACTGGGAGCAAGGACTTCTGGAGCATGTCGCAGCCCATCAACGACAGCCAGTTTGCTGCATTCGACCTTGATCCACTGCTGGCCCGGGTTCTCAATGCGGTCTACGGCATCAACATTCCGACACCACCGCGCACCGATCTGCTTCCCCTTGTGACCTATGCGCCGCCGATTGCTCCTGCAGGCACACCTGCCGGTCCGATCGCAGACATGTTGCGGCTTAACACCGGCGTACCTCCCACACCTGAGGCAAGTCGCAAGCGCCTGGGGCTGCTTGCGGGTGATGCAGCGGGCTTCCCGAATGGCCGGCGACTCACCGACGACGTGGTTGACATTGCGGCGCGGGCGGTTGCGGGCGCTCTGGCTGGTTCACAGTACAGCTACCCTATCGGCGACGGAGTGAACGCACCAGACGTTCCTCCCCAGGAGACGTTCCCCTACGTTCACTACGCATACGATGGGCGCGACAGCCGCCACATCAGCCCCGGCGATCCAACCGGTTGCGGAGATCAGCCGACGGCTGCCAGCTCACAAAACTCTGACAACCCACCGCTCAACCAGGGTGGTCCCCAGCCCTGCCCAGTCAACTAACAACCGGATAACTCCGGATGTGGTACCTGACTAACAACCGGTTCTCTGCGTGGAGCGAATCGCCGCGCAGAGAACCGATTTGAATGAATCTAAGCAGAGGGTGTCTCATGAAACTCCGGCAGAAACTACTTTTCATCTTCAGCTTGCTCACTTTCGGTAGCTGGAACACTCAGGCAATGGCCGCGGCACAACCGGTTCAGCCGCCCTCACTGAGCCCCGAAACAACTCCCCAGGACACTCCCGCACAGCAGCGCATCGCGGCAGCCATGCAGCAGCTAAAGGCCGATCCGAAAGAGATCCAGGCCTATAACGAACTGGCCATTGCCTTCCTGCGCAGAGCCCGCGAAACTGCCGATCCTACCTTTCTGAATCAAGCCGACGACGCACTCGCGCAAGGGCTAAAACTGGATTCGACAGACTTTCAGCTACAACGAACCCAGGCCGCACTCTTGCTCGCCCGGCAACAATTCGCTCAGGCAAAGGAGCTTGCAACCACCCTTCATCACCGCGTGCCCGACGACGTTATGACCTTTGGCTATCTTGCCGAAGCGGCCATCGGCCTGGGAGATTACGAAGCCGCGGAAACCAACGCGCAATGGATGATGAATTTACGCCCCAACAACACGCCAGCACTTTTGCTCGGTGCTAAGTTGCGAGTGCTGTATGGCGATAACCACGGAGCTATCGATTTCCTCAGCCGCGCCGCCGCACAGACATCGCCCACTGAGGTGGAAGAACAGGCCTGGATTGCAAACCAGATCGCGTCGATATTGATTGACTCTGGCCAGATTGATTCCGCCGTGCAGCAACTCCAGCAGGCCGCGCAACTCTTCCCTAACTATCCCCATACCCTGGAGAATCTTGCCCGCGTTCGCATGGCTCAGAACGGGCCCGCCGACGCCGTTCAACTTTTCCAGCAGGCCCTAGCGCTCGATCACGATCCGCACATTCTTTATCAACTAGCCATCGCGCAACAGGCAGCTGGCCAGGCGAAGCAAGCCCACTCAACGTTTGAGGAGTTTGCAAAGCTTGTCCACGGTCCTAGTCATGTCACGGAGGAGTCATTGCGCGACCTCATTCTGATGCTCGCCGAAAACCCCTCCACCGCGCCCGATGCTCTCAAGATTGCTCAAGCGGAGGTCAAATCACGGCAGGACGTGTGGACTCTCGATGCCTACGCGTGGGCACTCTATGCCAATGCGAAATATGAGGAAGCCGACGCCGCGGTGCAGAAGGCAATCGCAGTCGGAATCCAAAGCGCACAGATATTCGACCACGCCGGTCGCATTGCCCAGAAGCTCAACCACAGCGATGATGCAGCGAGGTTGTTCAAGCTTGCAGTTCAATCAAATCCTGTGTCGCCGTTTGCCGCTGATGCAATGAAGTCTGCGAATTCTGCCTCTGCGAACCTTGTCTCTTCAGATCTCGCCCAGGGACCAATCACCCCTTCCCCAACCGCGCCCCAGAATGCGCGATCCGCTAGCGTGTTGTTGTCCACCAATGCGCAATCATCGAAGCCCACTATCGATCTGACTCATGCCGCATCAGTAACTCGCCCCGCGGCAACAAATCGCCCCGTAGCGTTTGGCCCGATCCCTGACCGCTTGCTCACTCCTCAACCGACTGACACGAACCGCTCCATCGAAAGGGCCCAGGCTAATCTGGCTCGTAATCCGAAAGATGCCGAGGGCTTTGCGGTGCTGGGTGCCGAATATTTCCAGCACGCCCGCGAGACTGGTGATGTAAGCGATTATCAGTTGGCCGAGGAGGCTCTCAACAAATCGCTCGACCTTGATTCATCAGACTTCTCAGCAGCCGATGCCCTGGGCAGCTTGGCCGAAGTCTGCATGGGTGAACATCGATTTACCGATGCGCTCAGCTATGCGCAGAAGGCGCTTTCGCTCGGCACCGGGGACGTTTCGCCCTTTGCCATCGTCGGCGACGCCTATGCCGACATGGGCGAGTACGACAAAGCGGCCGCGGCTTATGCCAGGTTGACGCCACGCGATATGACGCTCTCTCCACACGCAGCTTATGCGCGCGATGGCCGCCTTGCCTTTCTCAAGTTTGTCAAAGGAGACACAGCCGGCGCGATTGAGCTGATGAAGCAATCCGTCGCTGAAGGCGTTGAAGCACAACTGCCGCGTGAGAACATGGCGTGGCTCTATTACGAGTTAGGCGAGTTTGAAACCCAGGCCGGCGACGCTGCATCCGCTGATGCCGCCTACCTAGCTGCGCTGAACACACATCCCGGCGACTATCGCGCCCTCGCGGCCCTGGGCAGGCTCCGCGCGAACAACGGCCGGTACGAAGAAGCAATCGTTCTCTATCAAAAGGCCATCGCCGTTGTGCCCATGCCGATCTTCATCTCCGAGCTCGGCGATCTGTATGCACGAACTGGAAATCAGACTGAGGCGCAGAAACAATATGAATTGGTTGAGTACATCGGGCTGCTCGGAAAGATCAACAAGGTGCTACACAACCGCGACCTGGCCCTCTTCTATGCCGATCACGACACTAAGCTCCCCGAAGCTCTTGACCTCGCGCAGAAAGAGCTCGAAGTGAGGCGTGACATCTACACATGGGATGCGCTGGCGTGGGCTCTCTACAAGAATGGCAAGCTCACTGAAGCTGCAGCAGCAAGCGAGAAGGCCACAAAACCGGGCACCAAAGATCCCATCCTGCTCTATCACGCCGGAATGATTTCCGAGCGGCTCGGCCAGCGAGAAAAGGCTCTCAGCGAGCTGAAGCAAGCACTCGCGATCAACCCTCATTTCCATCTTGTCTACGCTAAGGCGGCGAGCGACAAAGTTTCCGCGCTCGGACCGCAACTAGCAGCCAAGGGAGATTCGAATGACATCGCTCGCTAAGAAGATCGCTCATTTCCTGTCGCTGCTCTTGTTGGTGGGACTCTGCCATTCAGCCTCGGCTCATCCCATGGGCAATTTCAGCGTGAATCACTACTCGAAAATCTCCATCGATGGAGACCGCGTCCGTATTCGCTACATCATAGATTTGGCCGAGATCCCCACCTATCAGGAACTGCAAAAAGCAGACATTTCAGCGACAGCGATCGATCCGAATTCCGCAACAGTGATCAACTACGTCTCTGCTCGCGGCACTGAACTAGGACACGGTCTGGTGCTCACTCTGGACGGCAACCCTGCTGCACTTCGCATCGTCTCAAGCGAAGTGATCTTCCCTCCCGGCGCGGGCGGTCTGCCAACAATGAAGATGGGCTTCGTCTTCGAAGCAGCAAGCGCGTCACCTTCGCCCGCAGGTGAACGGCAACTCAACATTCAGTTTGCCGATAACAACTATCCCGGCCAAAGCGGCTGGAAAGAAATGGTCGCTTCTTCAACCACCGGCTCGCTGCTCCGCACTTCGGTTCCCGCCACAGACCGCAGCGGCGAACTCAGCAACTATCCAACCGACCTGCTTACCAGCCCGCCTCAGGTTCTTTCAGCGTCTCTTGTTGTCGCACTTCCACCGGCCACAGTCGCAATTGCTCAGCCTGCCCGGTCGGCGCAGCCAGCTGCCGTCTCGACTACGGCCCCAGCCCTGACCCACGCAAACGCTGAGATCCAGCCCGCACTGAAGCAGGTTCCGCCATCTCTTGCCGCGGCGGCTCGCACAGCCTCTCGGACCGCCCCCACCCCCATCCACCTCCAGGCCAATCAACAACAAACCCCGCGAAGCAAATTCACCGAGCTGATTCAAGCCGAGAATCTCAGCGCCTGGTTCCTCTTCACCGCGGCCCTCATCGCCATCGGCCTTGGCGGACTGCACGCTCTCGAACCTGGCCACGGGAAGACCATCGTCGCCGCCTACCTCGTCGGCTCCAAAGGAACAGCGCGCCATGCTGTGCTTCTCGGCGTTGTCGTCACCGTCTCACACACAATCGGCGTCTTCGCCCTCGGCGCAATCACCCTCTACGCCTCGCGCTACATCGTGCCTGAGCAACTCTATCCCTGGCTCGGCGCTCTCTCCGGCATCACCATCGCCGGCCTTGGCAGCTACATGTTTCTACGCCGCCTCACCGGCACCGCTTCAGACCACTCTCACGCGC
>Ga0182016_10000536_pt1 | contig 47545 bp, 32 predicted proteins | sample 712S2MmetaG_FD_120491 | JGI IMG/M metagenome (GOLD analysis project Ga0182016, IMG submission 120491) | Permafrost microbial communities from Stordalen Mire, Sweden - 712S2M metaG | ecosystem: Environmental > Terrestrial > Soil > Wetlands > Permafrost | place: Sweden: Stordalen | collected...
GGATCGGTTGCGACCCCGACAAATGGCTTCTTAGGATCGTTGAATTGCCAATATGCCAGATGGATATCCAGCTTGTGGCCAAGGGTCTGTTCCAGCGACGCAATTGGACCCACCTGCCCCGTACCCAGCGCATCATTGGCCCAGGCTCCAAGATAGCCGCCATCGATTGGCGCCATGATTGGGTTGGAATGCTGGTTTTGCGCAATTGCACTCGAAACAAAAAGGACAGGCATTACCACTGCCCGTGAAATGATCGAAACTATTTTCTCGCCCATGTTCTGGCCTCCATATTGAACTCAACCAATTTAGCTTATTCAAACGAAAATGCCTGCAAGATGTCATTCGCAATCTTCGAGCGAATGTTAATCCTAGAATTGTCTGAGACGAAGGGTCCAACGAGTCATGTCGATGTCTTCGATGAAGCGGAATTCGTTGAGCTTGCCGAGCAGCTACGAAGCGGGGAAGCTTGGCCGACCTAGCCCTCTGTGTTGAACTTACCCTTGATAACTCCCGACTAGTCGGCCAGCGTCCGCCGACCAACTCGGCCATGAACCCGGCCTCGACGAAATTAACCAGGCGCTCACCCCCCCCAAAAAAACGAGAACCGAAGCCGCAACCCCGGCCCCAGTTCCTAGAACTGGTCTCATAAATGCGGTTTTGAAAGGGCACGACTTCAGTCGTGCCGCAAGAGGCCAACAAAGATGCGGGCTTTAGCCCCTGAGGGCCGCTCTTTTCCGGTCCGTAAACATTTATGAGACAGCTTCGAGTCGCTGCCACTCTGCAGCCATCCCAAGCCAGGAGCCATATGCTACCTGCGGCGGCTGCCCAACCGCCCCTGCCAACCGTCCTCCCCGCCCGCCAAACATAACAACACTTGTTATTCCATCACCCCAAATAAGCCTCAAATGCACCCATTCCACCCATGTTTTCCCATCGATCTTCAGACTAAAGATGCCAATTTCGCATGATTTCGAGACGAAACGCGCCCGTTCTCCTTTGTTTCCAGGTATCCCGCGGGCAGATTCATCACACCCCGGCCCGCCCTCCCTATTCCCAATTGCCTATTGCCTATTCCCTGTTCCATGTCCCCTGTCCACTTTCCACCGAATTTAATCTTGTCCCGTTTGCACATAATTAAGGCTCCCCGGCGCACACTCTAACCATGAACGCCAAAACTGCCCGAACCACGGCCTTTCCTGAAAACTGACAACTGCCCTTCCGACAACTTGCCTCTCGACCCCCTCCCCTGGGCACCCTATTTCGTTCACAGCAATCAACTTAGCTCAATCGGCCGTCCACGCACGCAACAAAACAAAGGAGTTACGGCATGCCAACCATCGGAAAAACACCGCTCCGCATCGGAATCCGTCGCATTTCTCCCTCCTCCCTTCTCCCTTTTCCCTGCATCTCACCCCCTAACCCCTAACCACGAATCACTGTTGTACCGTCTTTCACTAAGTTGTTGAAAACAAATGATATATGCACTGAAAACTTTCGCACCCCCACCAAACAAAGGAGTTACAGACACCCAAAACGCCAAAAAGCGCCAAATTTCCGCCAAAAAGCGCCGAAAAGACGCCGTTTCCAGCCAATCGCTGTCACCTAACCCCTTTAAACCCGATACACCACACCCCAAACCCACACGCCCCTCAATCTCTAAGTCCTTTAGTCCCCGCTCCCTTTTCCCTGCTCACTTCGCCCTGCCTTTCTAACCCCTAACCCCTAAACCCTGGCCCCAGTTACACTGGAGCCTGTGACCGCCAAGCCCATCCTCCCCACCCGCAAGGACTTCCTGGCCCTCGCCAGGGACCACACCCTCGTACCCGTCTGCCGCATCCTCGCCGCCGACCTCGAAACCCCGGTCTCCGCGTTCCTCCGCTCCGCCTGGCCCGAACGCGAATGCTTCCTCCTCGAATCCGTTGAAGGCGGCGAGCAAGTCGGCCGCTACACTTTCATCGGACTCCAGCCCTTCAAGCGCATCGTCGCCCGCGGCCGCTCCGTCACCATCACCGAAGGCCGCAAAACCACACGCCTTGAGGCCGACATTTTTGATGTCCTTCGCCAGGCTCTCTCAGGCCACAAACCCGCGCGGCTACAGGGCTTGCCGCCATTCACCGCCGGTGCCGTCGGCTTCTTGTCCTACGACGCCGTCCGCCTCATCGAGCACCTGCCATCCCTCGCCGCCGACGAGCTGGGAGTACCCGACGCCTGCCTCCTCTTCTTCAACGAAGTCCTCGCCTTCGACCACGTCCGCAAGCAGATCTGGCTAGTCGAAACCGCCGACGTCACCAAAATCCCTCCAACCCAGGCCTACGAAAAGGCCATCAAGCGCCTCGACAAACTCGAGCGCTCCCTAACCCGCGCTCTCCCCAACATCAAGCGCCCCAAGTCAACCAGCAAGCTCAAAGTCAAGCACCGCACCTCCAAGAAGTCCTACCTCGCCGCAGTAGAGAAAACCAAAGCCTACATCCGCGCCGGAGATGTCTTTCAGACCGTCATCTCTCAGCGCTTCGACGTCCAGCCCGAAGTCGACACCTTCCAGGTCTATCGCGCCCTCCGCGCCGTCAACCCCAGCCCCTACATGTTCTTCCTCCGCTTCGCCCCCGAAGGCCCATTAGGCTCCTCATCAAAAACCTCCTCCAAAAAATCAAAAGCGCTGCCACCAATAGAGCTAGCCGGCTCATCCCCAGAACTCCTCGTCCGCGTCCATAAGAATCGCGTCGAATATCGCCCCATCGCCGGCACCCGTCCCCGTGGCGCAACTGAAAAGGAAGATCAGCGACTCGCCGACGAAATGATGCACGACGAAAAGGAACGCGCCGAACACGTCATGCTCGTCGATCTCGGCCGCAACGACGTTGGCCGCGTCAGCGAGTTCGGCAGCGTAAGAGTCGATCGCCTCATGTTCGTCGAGCGCTACTCCCACGTCATGCACATCGTCAGCACCATCGAGGGCCAGCTCCGCCCTGATCTCACCGCCGTCGACGCCCTGCGCGCCTGCTTCCCCGCCGGAACCCTCAGCGGTGCACCCAAAGTCCGCGCCATGGAAATCATCGAAGAGCTTGAGCCCGCGCGCCGCGGCACCTACGGCGGCGCAGTTCTCTACGCCGACTTCTCCGGCAACCTCGACTCCTGCATCGCCATACGATCCCTGCTCGCCATCGGCGCCAAGGGATACGTCCAGGCCGGCGCAGGCATCGTCGCCGACTCCGTCCCCGAACTCGAGCACCAGGAGTCCCTCAACAAAGCCCAGGCCGTAATCCGCGCCATCGAACACGCCCGCGAACTCTGACAAGAGTCCGCCTGGGCCCACCTTGTGTAAGGGCCTGCCTTCAGTTATGCCGCAAGTGAACGTATCAAAATGGAGAAATCAAGCTACGCGACGAATTCGCGCGCCACGGGATGTACAGAAATCGTAGCCCATCACTTCCACGCCACAACCTTCCAAAACGGTGCCCCTGAGATCTGCGCTGCCGCGATCAGGAAAACCACTCCAAAAACGAGTACTCCCGCAGCCGCTGGCCATCGACCTTCGGCAACATCCATAACCGCATCCAATAGCTGAATCAATCCAACAATCGCCACCAGGTTCCCCAGTGCTCGCCTCGCCCCAATAATCAGCAGCGCCAGCAGCATAACTGCGAGTGCAATACTCCGTGCGGCCAGGTAGCCTGCGTAAATGTGCACTGCCCCGTTGATCTCATCATGCGGCGAGACCAGCATCGCCGGATGAACCAGGGCAATTATTGCGCCGATCGCAGCCAGCAGGACGCCGAGCAGCACCACCACTCGCGGCCACCAGCCAACCGGCCTGCTCATCGCAACGCTTCGCGCAACCCCAGAACCACTTCCACCGCTGAATGCAGACATCCTGAACCTCCGCCAGCGCCGCTAAGCACACATTTGCTGGATGCACTGACTACGGCTCAAATTGGCGTCCGGTTCCCTCATCCCTCTTCCCTTCTCCCTGCTCTCTTCACTCCGCCCCAAACACCCTCTTGAAAAACCGCCCCACAGCCCCGAAGAATCCGCCTTTCTTCTTCGCCGGTGCCACAGCCTGCTGCCCACCCGCCGCCACACCCGCCTTGCCCGCCTCATCCGCAACTACCGCCTTGGCCGCGCGCTCGTCCCCGTTGTAGGTCAGCGTCCCCGCCGTATCCGCCGCGTGCCCCACGCTCGCACTCGTCACCGGCGGAGCCTGTGGGGTCAGCCCCTCGCTCTGCGCCAACGGGAACTCGTTTGCCTTCGGCTCCGCATCCGGAGGGCACCCGCACGGTTCCTTCTCCTGGTCCACTACCTCGTGCAGACTCCCATGCTGAAACATCACCCGCTGCCCCGGCTGCACGCGATAAACGCCCCCATCGAACACGCTCGTCACCAGCACATACGGCGCGTTCACCCCAGCATTGTCCACGCAAGTGTCGCCGCCCTGCCCCAACCGCACCTTCACCTCAGCCGCGCCTGGCCCGCCAATCAGAATCCGAAAGTCCGGCGTCATCACAATGTCTGAATTCCGCCCCGTCGCAAAACTAGCCTCGATCGCCCCGTGGTCAATCGCCATCATCAGTCCCGGAACATCTCCCGCCGGCACACTCGAGTCACTCGCCAGCTTCACCGTCGTAGACGCACACACCCGCAGCACTCCCCGATGCGGAAGCGTCACCTCCGTCGTCCGATCCCCCGCCGTCACCGCCCCGCTCCCCGCGATCACAGCCTTGCCCTTCGTCACTTCCAGCGCCCCCGTCACCGTCGGCGCACCATTCGGGCCCGTGCCCTCCAGCGGCACAATCGCAATCGGACCCTGCGACACCGGAGCACGCTCGACCGGCGCAGACTGCCCAATCGGCCCGGCCTGATTGGCTGGCGCAGCCTGGCTGCCCGCAGAATCCTGTGCCCTCAGCATCGCCGCTCCCGCCAAAAGAAAAATGCCGAAGACCAGCATCAACTGCCCCGTGCCACATCCATTCCGCGCACGTTGCGGAATGGGTGGGATGCGATGAATCTGACTTATATTCCGGCCTCGCACCCTGCCCCATGCCTGCGATCTCTGCTCACCGCAAGCGCCGCAATGCACAGCCCTCAACCCGGCACGCCCGATTCTTTCCACAGGCACTCCCACCGCTTCACATATTCAAAAAATTCCGGATCATCTGGTGCCCGCCTTCAGTCAACACGCTCTCCGGGTGAAACTGCACACCCTCAACCTTCAGCGTCCTGTGCCGCAACCCCATAATCGTCGTCCCTGCACCATTCCCCGCACCATTCGCTGCCCCACCGCCAGTCTTCGTCCGCGCCGTCACTTCCAACTCCTTCGGCAGCCCCTTCTCGGCCACAATCAGCGAGTGATAGCGCGTGCAGATCAACGGCGTTGGCAGACCTTCAAACACGCCCTTCCCGTCATGCTCCACCGGGCTCGTCTTTCCGTGCATCAGTTGCGCAGCCCTCACCACCTCGCCGCCAAACGCCTCGCCAATTGCCTGGTGTCCCAGGCAAACGCCAAGGATAGGAGCCTTCCCAGCCATGTGCCTTATCAGAGGTACCAGTATCCCCGCCTCGCCTGGCGTACAAGGTCCCGGCGAAAGCAATATCCGCTCCGGCTTCATCGCCGCCACTTCCTCCACCGTAACCTCATCGTTGCGGCGCACCACAACCTCAGCACCAAGTTCCCCCAGGTACTGCACCAGGTTGTATGTAAACGAATCGTAATTGTCTAAAACGAACACCATGATTGAGTCCAGTGTAGCGCGCCATCCATCCCTCAGAATCTCAGTTGCGCCTCGCCGCTCCATCTGCAACACTGGCGTTGGTCACAACGCCATGGTTCTCCATTTTCTCGTGCAAGGTCGCGTGCAGGGTGTCGGCTTTCGCTGGTTTGTACACCGCGAGGCCAGCGAACTCCGCCTCGCCGGATGGGTCCGCAACACTGAAAACGGCGACGTTGAAGTCGTCGCTTCCGGCACTCCTGAAGACATTGCCGACCTGCGCGCCAGTCTCCGTCGCGGCCCTCGCGGCAGCCGTGTTGACCGCATCCTCGAGCACTACCTCGATGAAAAGGAAGCCGCTACCCTCGAATCCTTCCGCATCGAAGGCGCCTGGTAGGACCACAGCGGCACGCTCCCTGCTCACCAGTCCTAATTGCCAACTGCCTATTGCCTATTGCCTAGTCCCTAGTCCCTGGTCCCTGGTCCCTGGTCCCTGGTCCCTTATAATCATCAAGGAAACCAGACACTCAGCCCCCCAAGAATCTCAACCAAAGCAAGGAAACAATGACCGAAGATACCAAAGCCATAGATGTGGAATCGCTCAAGGCCCTTGTGCGCACCGTCCCCGACTTCCCCAAGCCCGGCATTCTTTTCTATGACATAACCACAGTCCTCAAAGACAAGACCGGCTTCGCCAAGCTCATTGACATGCTGGCCGCCCACTACATCAAAGAAAAGATCGATCTCGTCCTGGGCATCGAGGCACGCGGATTCATCTTCGGCCCTGCCCTCGCATATCGCCTGAATGCTGGCTTTGTCCCCGTGCGTAAGCCCCGCAAGCTCCCCGCGCCCGTCGCTCGCGTCACCTACGATCTCGAATACGGCTCAGACGTCCTCGAGATTCACCTCGACGCCATCGAGCCAGGCCAGCGCATCGTCCTCGTCGACGACCTGCTCGCCACCGGCGGCACCATGGAAGCCACCGTCAAGCTCGTCAAGCAGCTCGGTGGAGAGATCGCCGGCCTCGCCTTTGCCGTCGAACTCGACTTCCTAAAAGGCCGCGACCGCTTCAAGGAATACGACGTCTTCAGCCTCCTCCACTACGACGAATAAGCTTTACGCCGTGTGCCCTCACGCCCTCACGCAATCACGCGTAGACATCCACGAATTGCCCGAGCCCCGTCTCGTTTACCACATTTGAATTCCCCGCGCCAAAGATCCCTTCGAGCAACGCAAGCGCCTGCTTGAAGAGCACGTGCGCCGCTGCATTAAAAAAGTCCGCCATCGTCCGCGATCCAGACTGCGCCGGCTGAGCCTGGGATCCAGAAGTCGAGTCCGCCGAATTCACCGTATTCTGCGTGGCCGTGCTCTCCAGGTTCGCCGCCCAATCTGACGCCAGCACCAGCGCAGTGTTGTTCACCACTTCGGTTCCGTCCGCGTTCTCATAAACCGTCGAGCCCTCGTCGAGCGCCGCGGTTGCACTTGCGTCTTCGCTTGCCCCATTGCTTGAAGTCGCCGTTGCGTTGGCCTGGATATCGCTCGTACCCGCGTAGGCGCTTTCGCCCGGTCCGCTCTCCGATATCGAAAAACGATAGCCGAATCCGCTTCCGCTCACGCTGTTCCCGTTCCCTGCCGCGACGTTTGCTCCAGTTACGCTCATCGCCCCGCCCGTCGTGGTGAGCGTCAGACTGCCGCTCGCTCCCGAGAAGCTCTCCGTCTCGCCCGCCGTGTTTGCGTTCACGCTCGCGCCGTTCGCCGCAATCGTCACCACCGAGCTTGTCACCGTGAATGTGTTTGGGCTTCCCGTCCGCTCGGCAATCTGCTGCGCCACCGCTCCCAGGCTATTCAGCGTAAGACTCGTCGTCAGAGCATTCACTGCCGCGCTCAAAAGGCCCGGTGCAGCGCCTTGCGCCGCCAGAGCGCTTGAAACCTGCGCAGTCACCTTTTGAATTACGCCTTGAATCGTACTCAGATCGCTCGCCAGCGCACCGCCAGCGCCCGCCCCGCCGCTCACCGAACTCGTTCCGCCGTCCAGGCCGCTCGCATAGCTCACCAGATCATTCATCCAGTTGCTGTCTTGCGATCCGTCTGCCGCTGCAGCGCTAATCGCGGCGTCCAGTTGCGATAGAACTTCTCCATCCGCAATAGAAGACGCACCCGCTGTTGTCTGTCCCACTCCGTTGCTTGCCGCGCTGATCCCTGCGCCCAGCATCGAGGGCGGAATCCCGTTCACCAGCGCTGTCCCCTGCAAATTCACCGGCGTGTTCGAGCCTGTCAACGCCGCCAGATTCGCCGGATCGCTCGAACTCGTTACCGGCTTGTGCGCATTGCTCGGTGTCCCCGGCGTATAGCTGTCGCTCCCGAACTGGACCGAAGCCGGCTGGACCGAACCTGCCGTCCCTTCCGACGCTGTCCCGCCCCTCCGCGCTCGAGGCTCCGTATTCAAGCTCCCCGGAAAATTCACTTGATCCCAAAGGCTCGCACTGGTCACAGCGGAAACGGTCATGGGGCTCCTTGCCCGGCAGCAAACTACACTCCCGTACAACTTGCCTTTCGGCCCCAGCCGCCAAGTCCATCAGTCTGCTTGCCCGTATTCCCCCCAACCCTCTAAGAAGCTATTCCCGAAGCAGGATCAGCGTGTCCCAACTCGGAACCACTCCCCCGGTCTCCTCCTGAAACATCTGCGCATCCGGAGACGAAGAACTACGACGCTGGGTTAGAGCGCGCCATACGCTCGACAATGGCCAACAGTCTATCTCCGGTGACATCCATATTGAACTGCTCGTTGAAACACTTTATGCTGCGGCTGCGCGTGCCCGCAATTTCCTCCGCGCTGAGCGCTGACCAGCGCCCAAGTGAAGCCGCGGTTCCTTCCACAGTATCGTCTCCCACAAATCCTGCCTTGTAGCTCTCGATCTCCGGCCAGATATTCACCTTGTCCGAAATAATCGCCGGCAAGCCGCAGGCCAGGGCCTCCGCGACGACGATCCCGAAGTTTTCCTGGTGAGAAGGCAACACGAATATCTCCGAGGTCGCGAAGGCGCCCCACTTAGACTCACCCTTCAGCATTCCAGTCCATGAGATTCGATCCGCAACACCCAGATTTTCCGCCATGGCCTCGAGTTCCTTCTGCCATCCAATCTGGTCAGGCCCCGCGATCACAAGATGCCACTCCTTGTTCGTGGCCAGAGTTTGCGCGAACGACTTGATCAAAACATCGATTGCTTTCTTCGGGTGAATTCTTCCCAGGCACAGTGCCACTCGTTTGCCTCGAAGATGTGGAAACCGCGCCAGGAATTCCTCGCCGGCGCTCGTCGTATCGCACTCCGGACCACTCGTGCCCGAGGGCACAATCACCTCATGCGCGCGGTAGTTGGAAAACGACTGTCGAGCCAGCAGTTTCTCCTCTTCGCAGGTGAAGAAAACAGCGTTCGCATCCCGCAGGATTTTTCTGAGAGTGGTGCGCCAATAAATCAACTTCTTCAAGTGCTTGAGCGGGTAGCGCTTCTTGAAGTAGGGGTCAAGCATTCCCTGCACGTATACTGCATAGGGAGTTCCGGTGCCGGCGAGTGCGCGATAAACTGCCAGAGTGCAATACTGCCAGATGCTTACAACGATGACTAAGTCATATCTTGAATGGTTTTCCTTCAGCCAGGGAATCGCTCGGCTCGTGTAACCGTAAATGCCCTTGCCCGGCCCCAGGCCAAAGGCCTTGGCCGGAAAGGCGCACTTACTCACAAACTCGGGCGAGTCCATCGAGGCCACATCGACCTCATGCCCGGCAGCGCGAAAAATATTACTCCATTGTTTGAATCCTTCAACGGTGCCGCCATCGTCTGGATCGATGGAGTGGATTACCAGAAGAATTCGCATAGAAAGTCCCCCTCAGGACACGGTGCCGCTTACTCTACTTTATCCTTCGATTCCTGCTCCGCGCCGACCTCTTGCACCGCCTCGCCGCCCACAGCTTTCCCCGCCGTCTCCTCCTGAAACATCTGCGCATCCGCAAACCGGTATCCCACATACACGTCTGTCAGCAGATAAAGCGGAGCAGACGGATCGTCCTCGATCTTCTTCCGCAACTGCCGCACAAACGTCCGCAGATACTCCACTTCTTCTCGGCAATCCGGACCCCACACCGCCGTCAGCAGCCTCGCATATGTCACCACCCGCCCCGCTCTGCTCATCAGGCAGTGCAGAATGTCAAACTCCTTCCGCGTCAAATGCACAGCCTGTCCGCGCTTCACCACTGACCGCTTCACCGGATCCAGCCGAATCTCCCCAATCTCGATCGGCTCATTCTCTGGTCTCACCGGCGCCTTCACCCGCCGCACCGCCGCCCGAATTCGCGCAATCAGCTCGCGAGTACTGAATGGCTTGGTCACGTAGTCATCCGCGCCAAGGTCCAGCGCCTGCACCTTCTCTTCTTCCTGGTCCCGCACGGTCAGCATCAGAATTGGCAGCCGCGGTGCCATCGCGCGTATTCGCCGCAGCGTCTCAATCCCCCCGATCCCCGGCATATTCACATCCAGCAGCACCGCATCGCACATCGTCGTGCGCAACGCCTGCAGCGCCTCTTCACCGCGCGATGCTTCTACCACCTGGAAGCCCAATTCAAGAAGCGGTGGGCGCAGTGCCCTGCGAATCGCGGTTTCATCGTCGACTATCAATATTCGAAGCCCTGGCTGATTCATCTGGAACCTTTCTTCTGTGCTGGTGCGGGAATTGCTGCAAAAAACGTTGTGCCCTCGACCTCTTCGCTCGTCACCCAAACATATCCGCCGTGAATCAGCGCTACACGCTTGGCCACCGAAAGTCCGATACCCGTGCCCGGCGCTCGATTCGAGTAGCTCGCCGATCGATAGTACCGATCAAAAATCCGTTCCCGATCGGCCATCGGTATCTCCGGCCCAAAGCTGTGAACCGAAAAGATAATCTCCGCGTTCGCGCGCCGCGTCCGAATCGTGATCGTCGTCCCAAAGATCGAGTACTTGCACGCGTTGTCCACATACTGTGTCAGCAGCATCACCAGCAGTTGCCGATCGCCGTTGATCACCATCTCTTCGTCTTCAAGGTCGATCGACAGCTTCATGCTCGCCAGTCGGTCCTTCAGCGTCGCGACTACTTCCTCAATCACCGAGGCAACCGGCATCTCCGTGGCATGAATCGTAACTTCCCCTGCATCCAGCCGCGATGTCGTCAGCAACCGCGTCGTCAGATCGCTCAGCAGCCTCGTCTGCTCATCAATCAACGAAACCAGATCCGCTTGCCCAGCCGACAAATGCCCCATCTCCGCCAAACCCGTGCTCGCCGCTCGAATCGCCGTCAGCGGCGTCTTGTACTCATGCGCCAGGTTATCCAGCACCGTCGACCGCAGTTGCTCCGTCCGCCGCTCCGTCTCAATCCGACTCTCATTCGCAAACGCCCTGTACCGGTCAAACGTAATCGCAATCAACGACGCGATCGCATTGTTGGTCAGCGGGCTGGTCTCGCCGCGTACCAACAGGCTGCCCACCGGAACCGTTCCCAGTCGCACCACTCTGCGCCCAATCCCCGTGTCTGGATCGTCGTCCGTAGTCTCAAAGTAGTAGACGTTCTGCGCCATCTCCTGCGGGTCCACGCTCCAGCTTCCCGCCGTGTACACGTCGTGCAAGTCGGCGTCGAATACCGCCACCGCCTCCAGCGCAAAAATCTCGTGTACCAACTCAGCCAATTGCGGCCCCGGCTCAATATGCAGGTTCATCTGCAGAGTCCGCCGCGTGAACTCGTAGAGGTCATGCATCTGACCGCCCCACGACTCAGCTTCCCGCGCAGTTCCCGTCACCCGCGCCGACAACCGGCTAACCGTCAGCGCCACGGCTATAAAAGCCAGCAATGTCACCGTGTTCACCGGGTCCGCTGCAAGGCTGAACTTCGGTTGCCGCGCCGTTATGAACGCATGCATCACCACCGCCGACAACGACACAATCACTGCCTGCCAAAACCCATACAGCAGAGCCGTTGGCACCACGATTAACAGATACAAAAGAAGAGAAACCGGCAAAAGCCATGGCGACCAGTAAGCAAAAGCCGAAACCATGATCGACGCTACGATTCCAAACGCGCACTCCAGCGCAAACAGCAGCGCGCGCGTTCCCGACCCGCGCGTGCGCGACACCGTGAGCATCGTTCGCAATGCAACATAGCTTCCGGCCAATTCGGATACCAACCTTTCAGGTCGACAGGGAGCTTGAACAAAAAACCACAAATCGCGGCGTTGCTGCGCCCATTCAGCGGCCGCGCCCACTTCCACTCGTCACCGTTCACCCCCGGTCCGGGTGCGCGCACACAAATACCGCGCAGAGGAGTCCACAAAAATCTTAACAGGCTGCTCATGGAATCTTGACGCTCCCTCCTGTACGCGCTCTGGCCGCCCTTTCCTTGCTATCAAGCTCGCTGGAAGTCAAGCTCCGCTCTGCCGCTCGATCTCTTTCCTGATTCCTCATTTCATCTTTATTGTTCCAACATTAGATTCAAGTCACCCACTCAGCATCCGCGCGCCAGCCCCGTTAGACTGTGCGCAAAGGGCGAATCTGACATAACTTCCCGGGCCAAGCGCCGGGAATAAACCCATAGCGGTTCCAGGGTTGCTAAACTTCGGAGCCTTTGTCCTCAAGTCGACGCGACCCCAAGGCCGGGGTCCCCGCGGATAGGTTTTCATCCGAGGGGTGGCAAGGTGCGGCGACCTTAATCAAAGCCAACAGGAATAATTCGACCCTGGAACCGCTCTAAGCACCTCAATCCTCTAGGAGATTGCTCATGGCAGATCAAAAAGCACCCGAGATGCAGGCCACACTTGGCCTTACTGGGTTGACAAGCAACGCGATGGCCCTCATCGCTCCCGGCGCCTTCCTTTGGCTAACCTTCTTTATTCAGGCAACCACCGGTGTTGCCGGCCAGCCTTCCACGGCTCCTGCCATGTGGCTCGGCATCGTCGGCGCACTCGTCCTCTGTTTGGCCACAGCCGTCGCCTACGCTGAGATCTCAAAGCTCTATCCCGGCACCGGCTCCAGCTATTACTACGCTGAGCAGGCCATGCTCTCCAAGGACGCCTCCTTCAAGTATGCCCGCATCTCCAAGTTCATCGTAGGCTGGGGCTCCCACCTCTACTATTGGGTCTACCCCGGCGTCATGGTGGCCACCACCGGCATCTTCGTCGGCTACATCGTGGGCTTCTTCTTCCCCACTTTCCTCAGCGGCTCCAACCCCGGACCCGTCTTCATGGGCCTCATTGCAGTCGTCTTCTCCTTCTTCGTCGCCTGGATCGCCGCCAAAGGTGCCGGCGCCTCCACAGCCGTCAATCTGGCCATTAACATCATCCAGATCTCGGCGCTTGTTGTCTTCTCCATCCTCGCGCTCGGCTATCGCTCCACTCACCCCTCTGGATCCACCGGCCCAACCGCATTCCAATACGACTCGCAGTCCCTTGCCACCTATACCTATCAGTTCGCCACAGCCAAGGACGGCACCACCATACTGCGCGACAAAGACGGCAATCCGCTGCCCCTGCTCGATGCCAACGGCAAGCCTGTTCCCTTCGTCATCACCTATCCAGAGACTGACTCCACCGGCAACTTCCTCACCCACCCCAGTGCCGCCTCCGTCATCTCGCCACACAAGTTCAGCTATCTGTTTATCCAGGCCACCGTCGCCATTCTTATCCTGGTCGGTTTCGAATCGGTCACGGCCATGGGAGGTGAGGCCAAAAACCCCACCAAGCATATTCCCATCGCCGTCATCGCTTCATTGCTCATCCAGGGTCTCGTCTGCTACCTGTTTGAGTACTTCGCCGCCAACTACTTCCTCAACTCCGGCTACACCATGCAGACTGCCACAGGTTCTGCGGCTCCCATTGGCGACATGATGATCATCGTCGGTGATTGGCTCCTCGGCCCAGGCAACGGCAAGTACTTCATGATGGGCGAAGCTCTCACCGTCTTCCTCGCGCTCATTGGCACCACGCTCGCCTGCATGAACACCGGCGCGCGTGTCACCTACGCCATGGGCAAGGACGAGGAAGCTCCCGCGCACTTCGGCATCCTCCACGCTGGCTCGCTCAGCCCGCGCAAGGCCATCTGGACCCTGGCCATTATCTCCGCCGTCATCGGTGTTGTCGCTGTTTCCCTGGTCTTCGCTGACGCCAGCGCGCCAACCGATGCAACCATTGCCGCCCTGCCCCACAACATCTTCTCCAACTTCGGCTACATGTCTCACGACACCATGGCCGCCCTGCCCAACTCCCTGTTGGCCATCACCCTGACCTCCAACTTCGGCACCTTCATCCTCTACGCGCTCAGTTGCTTCCTCTGCATCGTCGCCTACCACGGCCGTCCCGACCACAGCTTCCTCAAGCACACCCTCATTCCGGGTTTTGGCCTCCTTGCCAACCTGGTCATGATGGGCTTCTACCTCGCCGGCCCCTTCTTCAACCTCGGCACCAAGATGGAGCCGCTCACCGCCCTCGGCATAGCCGCATTGTGGGCCATCTACGGTGGCATCTACTTCCTTCGCTCCTCCAAAAAGAAGGGCAAAGAAGTTCTGCTCACCTCCAGGTAATCCCCTCCCTCGTTATGAAACCCCAACCGCTGGGTGGAATCTGGACTCTCCCGTCAACATAGGAGAGTCCAGAAAACCACCCAGTTGTTTTTTTGAATACTGATGATTCACAATTCCATCTTCATTTCCGGCGATACACAATCCTTATAGTCGGTTCCTGCTGCTCAGCCACTTTGCGGCGGGACCTAAACTCTAGAGGCGGCAGCGCCCATGTTGGAAGTCCAGTTCGGCCAGGCAACCGATCCAGGCAAGGTTCGCACCAACAATGAAGACGCCCTCGGCTTCTTCATTCCAGCATCTCGTCAGCAGGCCCGATCCCACGGCTATCTCTTCGCTGTCGCTGACGGTGTCGGTGGAACCGACCTTGGCGAGGTCGCCTCCAATAAGGCCATGCAGGTCCTTGTAGAAGGCTTCGAAAAGGCCGCGCCAGGCACCATGCTCATCGGCCTCCTGCCCCGCCTCATCCAGCAAGCCAACGCCGCTGTCCACGACTGCACCCTCGCCCCCCAATACCGCGGCAAAAGCATGGGCACCACTCTCGTCGCATGCGCCATGCGCCACGATCAGGCCATCGTCTCCCACGTCGGAGACTCCCGATGTTATCTCGTCCGAAACGGTCGCGCCAAGCAGGTCACTCAGGACCACACACTCGTCAACGAGCAGCGCAAGATGGGCATCCTCACCGATGCCGAGGCGCACGAGTCGGAATCCCGCCACGTCCTCACCCGATCGCTCGGCCGGGAGATGTTCGTCTCAGCGGACACTACCGCCGTCACCTTGCTCCCAGGAGATGTCCTCATCCTCTGTTCCGACGGTCTCCACGACGAGCTTCCCGAATCCGAGATCGTCCGCATCGTAACTCAACAGAAGAATATCGACGAAATCGCCCGCGAACTCGTCCATCGAGCCGTCGAGGTTGACGGCGGGGACAACACCACTGCCCAGGTCATCCGCGTTAAGTCCGTCGAGCAGGTTGGCATGTACCGCGGGCGCCCATATCGAATCCCCACCTGATCCATTCGGCCGCCCTTTCAGCCTCTTCCACACATATCCCTCGCGAGGCCTCAACCGATACAGTAGAGAAAGAAAATCCCCTGGAGTTGAATGCAAGATGGGTCATTTCGACCGCTACGAACCGGGCCAGCAAATCGACTCCTACCGCATCGAACGTGCGGTAGCGCAAAGTGGCATGGCCAGCATCTATCAGGCTACTGACACTCGAGACGGCCGCACCGTGGCCCTCAAGGTCCCTCACCCCGACATGGAAGCCGACCCCATCCTCTTTGACCGCTTCAAGCGCGAAGCAGGCATTGGCGAAAAGCTCAACCATCCCATGGTCATGCGAGTATTCGGCGACGAGAAACGGTCCCGCATCTACATGGTCATGGAATGGTGCGAAGGCCGGCTGCTCCGCCAGATCCTCGAAGATGGCCCAATGCCCCAGGATCGCGCCATCCGCATCGCCGTAAATGTTCTCGACGCCCTCGACTATATCCACGCCAACGGCGTTATCCATCGCGACCTCAAGCCGGAAAACATCATGGTTGGCGACAACGACAGCGTAAAGCTCATCGACTTCGGCATAGCCGGCGACGCCGCCGCCCGCCGCCTCACCTACGCCAACTTCACCGCAGCCATCGGTACCCCCAACTACATCTCGCCCGAGCAGGTAAAAGGCCAGCGCGGCGACGGCCGATCCGACACCTACTCCATGGGCATCATCCTCTACGAGATGCTCACTGGAAAACTGCCTTTTATCGGCCCATCTCCCATCGCAGCTATGAACGAGCGTCTAATCAACCATCCCATCCCGCCGCGCGTCGCCAATCCCGACGTTTCCCCGCAACTCCAGGAAGTTATCTACCGCGCCATCGAGCGCGACCCACGCAATCGCTACCCCAAAGCCCACGACTTCCAGTGGGACCTCCAGCATCTGGATCAGGTTGGCGTAGAAGATCGACCCGAAATTCGCGACTGGCAGAAGCGCAAATCGCAAACCTCACGAAAGATTCTGTATTATGGTGCTCTAGCAATGATCCCTGTAGCAATCCTGCTGCTGATGATCCTCGTGGCTCATCACAGATAGCCCTTGATCACGTTGTGAGCGAATCGTGAATCTTCACGAATTCTTTACGGTCTTGGTTCTACGATTCTGCTTGAAAACCTCCACCTTTTTTCACCTCACGAGGAGCGCATGACAAAGTACAAATTGGAGTACATCTGGCTCGACGGCAAGAAGCCCGTTCCCGAGCTTCGCGGCAAAAGTCTGCTCAAAGCATTTGAGAAGCCACCCACCCTTTCCGATCTGCCTCTTTGGGGCTTTGACGGCAGCTCCACCATGCAGGCCGAAGGCAGCAAGTCCGACTGCGTTCTGAAGCCTGTGGCCCTGTACCCCGATGCAACCAAGACGGACGGCTATATCGTTCTCAGCGAAGTCATGCACCCGGACGGAACGCCCCACTCCACCAACATGCGCGCCACCATCGAGGACGATCCAGATCTCTGGGTAGGTCTCGAGCAGGAGTACTTCCTCTACAAGAATGGTGCGCCACTCGGCTGGCCAGAGGGCGGCTTCCCGCTCGTTCCACAAGGCCCCTACTACTGCGGCGTCGGATACAAATACATGGGCAGCATTGCTCGTGAAATCGTCGACACACATTGGGAACTCTGTCTTGCCGCCGGAATCAACCACGAAGGCATCAATGCTGAAGTCGCCAAAGGCCAGTGGGAGTTTCAGATCTTCGCCAAGGGCTCAGCCAAAGCCGCCGACGACACCTGGACCGCTCGCTATCTCCTGATGCGCCTCTGCGAGAAATACGAAGTGGATGTTGTCCTGCATTGCAAGCCGCTCAAGGGCGATTGGAATGGCTCCGGTATGCACTGCAACTTCTCCACCAAGTACCTCCGCGAAGTTGGCGGCAAAGAATATCTCGAAGCCCTCATGGCGGCCTTCCAGAAATACATCCCAGAGCACATCGCCGTCTACGGCCCAGACAACCACCTCCGCCTCACCGGCCTCCACGAGACTCAGTCCATCGACAAGTTCAGCTATGGCCTCTCTGACCGCGGCGCTTCCGTCCGCCTGCCCGTAAACTTCATCAAGAATGGCTACAAGGGCTATCTCGAAGATCGCCGTCCAAACTCGGAAGGTGATCCCTACCAGATCGTCTCCCGCATCCTCAAGACCATCAACAGCGTTCCCAAGCCGTAACTGGCCGGGAGGCTCAAGCTATCTTGAGCCTCCCGCCACTCACCGCCTTCCGGCGCTTCCGAACTAGGGGGAAATGGAAACGCACCCTGTTTCCGTTTCCCCTTCTTCGTTTCTAAACTCAGCCCAGCCGTCTCTTTTTCTGCCCTGGGCCTGTGGCCGGTAACCCGACGGACATGTCATTCTGAGCGCACGGGGCCCCGAACGTACTTCAGCTCGGGGGTGGTAAGCGAAGAATCTGCTTTTCATCCCCTCGGACTCTGCTAAGAACTTCCGAGACAGGAAACTAGATTCCGGAAAGATCCATTTACTCGAACTCCATCGAAAGTTTCTTGTCTCCAAGGTGCCACCCATGCCAACTGAATATCGCAATTTTCTCGCTTTGTCCTACGAAGAACTCGAAGAGCTGAACCTCGCCGCAAAGGCAGACCGCCTCCATCGCGTCTCACCTGACCTCATTCGCGAGAAGCGCCTCAAATACCTCACCGATCAAAAAAACATCAAGGCCGTCACTGTCCTCTTTTCCGACCTCGAAGGCCGCCTCCATCTCCTCGACTACGACAAAAAGTTTCTCCTCGGCGCATACGACAACCTCACCTTCGACGGCTCTTCCATCCGCGGCTTCACTGCACAAGAAGAAAGCGACCTTCGCCTGGCCATCGATTGGGGATCCTTTTACTGGGTACCCGCAGACGTCTTCGGTCCAGGCAAAGTCCTCGTCTTCGGCTCCGTCATCGATAAGGACGGATCCGCCTACGCCGGCGACATTCGTGGCGTCCTCAAGGAGTACTCCGAACGGCTACACAGGGAAAACGGATTCACCCTCAATGCCGCCAATGAAATCGAAGGCTTCCTCTTCGCTGGCCGCGACGCTGAGCAGCACTACCATCAGACCGGCAAATTCGAGTTCGCAAGCTCAGGAGGCTACTTTCACACCCTCCCACTCGATCCCCTGCGCCAGTTCATCGACACTTCAGCCGAAGTCCAGCGCGCCCTCGGCTTCCAGAACGAAAAGGACCACCCCGAGGTCGCTCCCAGCCAATTTGAGATCAACTACTCCTACTGCGAAGTCGTCGACGCCGCAGACCAGATCCAGCTCTACAAGCTCATCACCCGCCAAATCGCCGCCACCATGGGCTGCACCGCGTGCTATCTCCCCAAGCCCGTCGTCGGCGTCAACGGCTCCGGCATGCACGCCAATGTCTCCATCTCCCAGGGCGCAACCAACCTCTTCTGGGATCCAAACGGGCTCAGCAAGCTCTCCAGCTTCGGTTGGGACTTCATCGACCGCATCCTCTCCTACGCCCTCGATCTCTGCCTCATCCTCAACCCCAGCGTCAACGCCTATCGTCGCCTCGATCCCCACTTTGAGGCCCCCAACCAGATCAAAGCCTCGGCCACCGATCGCGGCTCCATGATCCGCATCCCCATCGGCAACTCAAAATCCATGCGCGTCGAAGTCCGCTCCGTCGCCCCCGACGCCAACCCCTATCTCACCCTCTACTCCATCTTCAAAACCGGCATCGACGGCACCAAGGCCGAGATCGACGACCTCCGCCAGGCCCATCGCTACCTGCCCGACAACATCTACGACGCCATCAACGACTACATGGGCTCCGAGTGGATCACCAACCTCCTCGGTCCCGAAGTCCAGGGCCGCTTCGCCGATCTCAAGTTCGCCACTGCCAACCGCTCCCCCCGCGAACTCGGCGCAATCGTCAAAGGCTCTGAGGTCCAATACCACCACGAAGTCTACAACCAGGAACTCTGGAACCAGTTCTAGCATGCCGCTTTGAGGGAGGTCTTGGGCGAGGATACTTCCCAAGAGCTGTGCCTTGAAAGGGCACGACTTCAGTCGTGCCGAAAAAGGCCAACAAAGACGCGGGCTTTAGCCCCTGGGGGATGTTCTTTCTCGACACGGAATTCGCCAGACAGCTTTTAGTTCCTCGATTCTTAAATACTTAAAACACAACGGCATGTCATCCTAAGCGCAGGTCGCCTAAGCGACCGGAGTCGAAGGACCCGCAGTTGTTTGTTTTTGCCCTGTAACAGGGCATGACTTCAGTCATGCCGAAAACGGTACAACAGGAGCGCGGGCTTTAGCCCCTGAGGGGCCCGGGGTTCCACCCATTCGCAGCTTCATTGCGAAAGGGCGGAGACCGAAACTTGGGAGCGTCCCGTCTCTCCCTGGGTTTACGGGCACTAGAAGTGCCGATGCGAAGGCCACTAGCGTCAAATCGGCGTGCTAATCTGTCGCTTCCCCTGTTTGGATTGAGATATGGCGGACGAAACGTACTATTCGCTCCTAGAGGTTTCGGAGACGGCCTCAGTGGTAGAGATCAGGACGGCCTACCGTCGCCTGATTAATGAGGTTCACCCGGATCGGCTTGCAAATGCCCCAGCCTATTGGCAACGGAAGGCTGAGGAAAAGTCCAAGGAGATTAACGAGGCTTTTGGGGTCCTCTCAAATCCAGAAAAGCGGCGAATATACGACGCGCAGCTTGGCGCGATCCAGTCTCATTGTTCTTCGGCCAGACTACGAGGCCCCAATCTCCGCGCCATCTCCGCCGCATACCCCTCATCATCCTGCCCCTGCAGCGCCACATACTCCTCGTCCGTCATCGAGCGCCTGAAGTCGAGCGTCTGCTGAGCATCCGGCCCGACCACATGCCGCAGCTTCCACGTACCACTCTCGATAATCTCGAGAATCTTCTCTCCCACCAGGTGCGGCCCGCGCTCCAACTCCATCGCCAGAGCCGCCGCAAACAGCTTCTCCACCCGCCGTGTATGCGGGTACGGCGTGTCGCCCTCCATGTCTTCGAGCCCACGCGCCATCGAAGTATCGATAATCCCCGGCTCCACAATCGCCACATGCACCCCAAACAGTTTCATCTCCTGCGCCAGCGCCTCGCTCAGCCCTTCCAGCGCGAACTTTGAAGCCGCATACGGCCCCAGCGGCGAAGTTGCCAGCCGCCCGGCAATCGACGTGATGTTGACGATGCAGCCGCTCCGCCGCTCTCGCATCCCCGCCACCACAGCCTTGATGCACCGCAGCGCCCCAAAATAGTTCGTCTCCATCACCGCGCGGAAATCGCTCATCGCCGTCTCTTCAATCGATCCGTGCCGCTCAATCCCCGCATTGTTCACCAGCACGTCCACCAGACCCGCGTGCTTCTCAATCTCTGTCATCCCCTCAGCCACCGAGCTGTCTGAATCCACATCCATCTTCAAAACGTGAATTGGCAGTTCTTCCGCCGTCGCCCGCTGCGCCAGCTCCGGCGCCTTCTCCGGGCTCCGCATCGTCGCATAAACCATATGCCCAGCCCGCGCCAGAACCAACGCCGTCTCCAACCCGATTCCCTTGCTAGTTCCCGTAATCAAAACGCTTGCCATCGACTCTCCTCTTTCTTTGTTTGGATGCATCGAAGTCTACACGCCGTCGCTCGCCCCACAATACAATCAGTGCATCAAATGTCCGCCCCGTCCCACACCGCGACCCCGCCTATCCCCCGCAACCTCGCCGTCGACACCTATCGCGGCTTGGTCATGTTCCTCATGGCTGCTGAAGTCCTCCGCCTCGCCCAGGTCGCCAAAGCCTTCCCGACAAACCCCGTCTGGCAGATACTCGCGTTTAATCAGTCCCACGTCCAATGGGTCGGCATGAGCCTCCACGACACCATCCAGCCCGCTTTCACGCTGCTGGTAGGCATCGCCCTTCCATACTCCCTGCGCAGCCGCCAGCGTCGCGGCCAGTCCTTCCGCCACATGTTGGCCCACACCATCCTTCGCAGCTTCATCCTGATCTCCCTCGGCATCCTCCTGCGCTCCCTCCCCGGCACCGCCCCCAACTTCACCTTTGAAGACACCCTCACCCAGATCGGCCTCGGCTACACCTTCGCCTTCCTCCTCGCTTTCACCCGCCAGCGCACCCAGATCATCGCCCTCGTCTCCATCCTGTTCGCCTACTGGCTGGCCTGGGCCCTCTATCCTTCACCCGGCCCCGCCTTCGACTACGCGGCCGTCGGCGTTCCACCCGAATGGCACCGGCATCTGCTCTCCGGCTTTGCCGCCCATTGGAACAAGAACTCCAACCTCGGCCAGGCCTTCGACCTCTGGTTCCTCAACCTCTTCCCCCGCCCCCACCGTTTCCTGTACAACGCCGGCGGCTACCTCACCCTCAGCTTCATCCCCACGCTCGGCACACAGATCATTGGTCTCATCGTCGGCCGCTGGCTCCTCAATTCCGCCCCAGCCATCCCATTCCGGCGCATCTCAGTTGCCGCGGCATTGCTCATCGCCATCGGCCTCTCCCTTCACTTCGCCGGCATCTGCCCCATCGTCAAGCGCATCTGGACCCCCTCCTGGACACTCTTCAGCGGCGGCGTCTGCCTGCTCTTCCTTATCGCCATCTCCTGGCTCATCGACCTCCGCGGTCAGCGAAGAATCGCCTTCCCCTTCATTGTCCTCGGAACCAACTCCATCGCCGCCTACGTCCTGTCCTGGACCATGGACAACATCGACGAAGCCGTCTACCAGTTCAACCTTTGGCCCCGAACCCTCAATCTCTTCTCGCCCGCGCCCTGGTCGCCCGCCCTCGAACCCCTATGCGTCGGCAGCCTCACCCTGCTCATCTACTGGCTAATCCTCTACGCCATGTACAAGAAGAAAATCTTCCTCCGCATCTAGGCTTTTCTCCCTACTCCCTCCTCCCTTGTCCCTAGCCTTTCAGCACCGTCCTAACCAGCTCCGATACCCCATTCCAAGCAATCTGCACCCCAATGCACAGCAGGATGAACGCAACCACGCGCAGAATCCCATGCGCAGTCGACTGCGAGATCTTCCTCGTGATCTGCGGCGCGTACGCGTAGCACACAAACACTGCCACGCTCAGCACCACCACCGCCGCAAACACTGCGCAATGCGCCAATAGATTCGCCTCAAGTCCACGCCGCGAAGCCTGCGCGCTCAGCGTCAGCATCGTCACCAGGGTCCCCGGCCCCGACGTTATCGGAAACGTGAACGGATAGAAGATCTTCTGGTTAAGGTTCTCCAGCAGCACCTCGCTCTTCTCGTCGCACTCTTCCCGCTTGTGGCGCTCATTCGCCGTCGCATCGCTCTCGTTCAGCGTCTGCCAGCCCATCGCCGCAATAACCAACCCGCCCGCCACCTGCACAATCGGCAGCGATATCCCAAAGAAGTTCAGAATCGCCGCACCAACAATCTCAAGCGTTCCCAGGAAAATCACGTTGCTTACCGCAATCCGCCGCGCCAGCGACATGTAAACGTTTGGCGGCGCGTTCCCCACCAGGCTCATAAACACCAATGCCGAACCCAGCGGATTGATCAACGGCAGCAACGCGCTGAAAGCCAGCAGAAACCCGTTCAAAAAAATCATCCCACTCCCCCAAACCACAAATCACCAAGCACAGAACTAAGAAACAAACCGTCCCACGCGTTGCTGCCTTCCACGACCTTTGGTCATTTGTAGCCTGCCGACCTAAGCGCAAAATCGAGGCAAGGTTTCGTCACTGCACACAACATTTTTTCATTGTCCATTTTCACTTACTTGGTATCATCTCGTAGCACTGGTAGTTTGTCATTTCGCAACCCCGCGGAGAATTTCTGCTTCCCCTCCGCCAGCCCAAGCCAAGGAGACCCTCATGGCTCGAGTCACCGGAATCGGCGGCGTCTTCCTCAAAGCCCGCGACCCCAAAGCCCTCTCTGCCTGGTACGCCCAGCACCTTGGCATCCAGCTCTCCGACTACGGCGGTGCCAGCTTCCTCTGGTCCGACGAAGTCCCCGCCACTACCGGCCAAACCACCTGGATGCTCTTCCCTGACACCACCAAGCACTTCGGAGACTCCGCCCAGCGCGCCATGATCAACTATCGCGTCGACGACCTCGAAGCCCTGCTCACACAACTCCGCGCAGCCAACGTTCCCATCGACCCTCACCAGGAGTCCGCCTCCTACGGCCACTTCGCATGGATAACCGACCCCGAGGGCAACCGCATCGAGCTCTGGCAACCACTCGTCGATACGCCGTAGAGTTGTTCGGCTAAGGACCAGCAATAAGCGGTGCCAACCGCTCGCTCAACTGATGCGTCAACGTCAGCGAGTAGGCCTCGCTGATGTGATTGTCGTCGCTGTAGACAATCATCCCATCCTTGATCGGTGGGCACACCGCGCCATCGCAGAACAGGTCCGTCAGGTCCACTATGTGCACATGACTCAATCCCGCCGTAGCATCCTTCTCGGCTTGAAACACTCCCTCATTCAGAGCGCTCGATCGATCCAGCATGCATGGATTCTTACCCGTCGAGTGCTGCCGCGCCCACCACGATGTATCTCCATTCAGGCAATCCGGAATATCAACTCCAGGCGTCGGAGTATCCCTCAACAGAATCGTTGTAATGCCCGCATCGTCCAGTTTTTGAAAGGTCCTCCGCGACGCCTCGCGCCACGTTTCGTTCGGCCCATGGATTCCCGGCGTAAAAGTCTGCAACTGACGATTGGCGATAACCACAGCTGCGGGATGCAATTCGAGAATCCGCTTCATCGCCGCTGCCCGCCATATGTCGCACTCCGTGTATGCCCGGTTCTGCATCGGGTTCGATACCGTAATGTCGGCAGTCGGACACGCGGGCTTGCGAATCAAATCAATTCGCCATCCGCGCTCGCTCCCAACAGCAGCAAACGCGCCAAACCACATCCTCGCGTGCGAATCGCCAAACAGCACAACTGTGTACTTTGAACTCGCATCCCCGCCAATACATTCAGCCAGGTCCGATCCAAGAAAGCCCACACCCGGACATGAAGTTGTCGCTTTCGTCGGATCACCGAGTGCCGCAAGAACCTTGCCGCCCTCCAGCGAATGAGCCGCCACCACTGCAGAATGCTGCCACCAGACCGCCGTCCCTGCCGTCAACAGTGTTACCAGCCCAATCCCCACCAGCGACAATGCCCGCCGCGACGCCAGATACCGGCTGAACCGAATCGGATCCTCAACCAGCACGTGCGTTATCGCAGCCAGTGCTAGCGAGCCCAGCACGCAATACAGAATCATCTGTGCGCGCTCCGTGAACGTCAATACTCCACTCGCCGCCGCAAACACCGCGAATACCGGCCAATGCCACAAGTACCAAACGTACGATAACCTGCCCAGCAATTGCATGAAGCGAAGCTCAAGAAACTTTGCCACGCCGAATAGCTCCGTACGCCCATGAAGTATCGCCACAGTCCCCAGCACCGGAATCAGCCCGTGCCAGCCTCTCCAGCCAACCTGGTCATGTAGCTTCACGGCCGCGCCAACAATCGCAATAACTCCAAGCCAGCCCAATAGAGTTCGCGCGATTCGAGGAATCCGAACTTCCAGCGGCGCGAGCAGCAGTGAAACGCCTCCGATTGAAAACTCCCATGCTCGCGTAAACGGGCTGAAGAACGCCAGCGGCGCAATTCTGGTGCTATACCAGAGCGACGCCGCAAAAGACCCCGCAGTAATCACAACCATCAGCGCAAGCAGCCCTTTGCGTGACCGCAGCCCGCGCATTCCCAGCAGCACAATCGCTGGCCACACCAGGTAGAACTGCTCTTCAACAGCAAGCGACCAGGTGTGCAGGAACGGATTAGTGGCAATTGCCGGCGCAAAATAATCCGTCGCCTGATGCAAAAACCAGAAGTTGCTCGCATAAAGAGCAACATAAGTCGCCGAGTCTCCCAATTTGAACTGCTGCAACGGAGAAAGAAACAGGCTGCATGCCAACAATGTAGTCACAAACACCAACGCCGACGCAGGCAATAGCCGCCGCGCCCTTCGCGTATAGAATCCTGAAAACGACAGCCCGCCAGTCGCTTCGATCTCCCGAAGCAGAAGCCCGGTGATCAGGTATCCGGAAATAACGAAGAAGACATCGACGCCAATAAATCCGCCGCTGATCCGCCTTGGCGACGCATGAAATGCAACCACCAATGCGACCGCAAGCCCGCGAAGGCCTTCAATGTCGGGCCGGTAATTTGGCGTTCGGCTGGCTTCTGTTCCCATTATCAAGAGGCTAACAGCCCGTGGTGAAAGTCAAGTTTTGAAAGGGCACGGCTTCAGCCGTGCCGACAAGCCATCTGATTGAGCGCGGCTTTAGCCGCTGAGGGATGTCCTTAGGCAATTTGGGCTTTCACCACAGGCCGCTACAGTTTATTAAATAGGTCGCCAAAGTATCGATCCATTCCTCGACAGGCTCATACCATCATAAGAGCTACCAGCCCGCTATCGAAAACCAATTCCATTCGCGCCCCTCACACCCAACAATCCGCGTCGCAACCAGTCCGCCCAGCCCTACCCCAGCGGCAGTCTTACCGTCGCGCGCGCCCCATCCCCGTCTTCACGATTGACCAGCGTAATCTCGCCGCCATGTGCTCGCGCAATCTGTTGAGCCAGTGCCAGCCCTACTCCGCTCCCCGCAGGCTTTGTGGTGTAAAACGGCACAAACAAATTCTCCGTGTTCGCAATCCCCAGCCCATGATCCTCAATCGTTACCACCAGGTCCAACTCCGCGGTGTGCCATGCCGCATGTACAGGCTGCGACCCATTGGCCAGCGATGCATCCACGGCATTCGCCAGCAAGTTGATGAACATCTGCTCCAATTGATCTGGGTCGGCATCCAACTCCACCGCCTTCCCCGCAACAAGCTCAACCGGCAGCCTCTGCTCCAGAAGGACTACCCGTTCCAGCAACTGTCCCAGTTGAATTGTCTTGCGATGCGGAGGCGGCAACTGCGCAAGCAGCCTGTACGACTGAACAAACCGATGCAGCGAATCCGCTCTGCTCTCCACCACACTCAGTCCCCGTCGGAAATCATGCAGCTCAGATTCGTCCCCACCCATCCTGTCGACCCGCGCCAGCAGGCTTCCCGCGATCGACTTGATCGGCGCCAGCGAATTTGAAAGCTCGTGCCCCAGCACCCGCACCAGCCGCTTCCATGCCGCCTGCTCTTCTTCCTGCAGCGGAACGCTCACATCGTCCAGCAACAGCAGCGTATGCGGCGCGCCATACTGCCGAAACGTCGTCTTCCTCAGCAACCACCGCGTCGGCTTGTCTCCAAACGAATGAATGCTCTGGTCCGTTGCCTCAAGTAGATCCGACAATCCAAGCTCCGCGGCAGAGCGCCCAAAGCATCGCGCATAACTCAGCCCCAGAAGCCGCGTCCCCGCGATGTTCACCAATTGCAGCAGGTTCTCTCGATCAAACGCAAACAGCGGTGCATGCATCACCTCGAGAATCCGCGCCAGCAGCGCTGTCGCCTCCAGCGACCGCACCCGCTGTCTTTGCAGCAGATCGGCCAGCGCGTTCACCTCCGCAGCCAACTCCGCAAACGCATCCTGCGTCCCAGCCCCACGCGCGCGGAACGAGTAGTCTCCCTCGCGCAACGACGAAACCACGTTCCCAAGGGTCTGCAATGGACGAGCGAATCCCTCAATCAACGCCGACGCGACCAGCAAGAGATAAATCACCAGGCACACTGCTAGCAAAGTCGCGCTCGTACCGCTCAACTGCTCCTTCACCAGAAGAAAAACGCCCGCTGCAGCCGACGGCAGCGCCAGCAAAAGACAAAACAGCCACGCCCGGCGCACAGCCGACCGGCGACGGCGTCTTTGTCGTTCAGATCCCATATTTTTCAATGCGACGGTAGAGGGCAGCCCTGCTCAGCCCCAGCGACTCCGCGGCCTGCGAAATATTCCCGTCGCATCGCCGCAGCACTTTGCGAATCAGCGCCGATTCCATCTCATCAATGCTCATCTCTTCCAGCATCTGCGGCGCCTGCGTCCCCGACGTGATTGCCAGGTTCGACGGCTCAATCTCATCACCCCGGCACAGCAGCACCGCGCGTTCCACAGCGTGTTCCAGTTCGCGCACATTTCCCGGCCAGCTGTATTCCATCATCATCCTCATGGCCGCCGTGCTGAACCCCATCACATGCTTGCGATACCGTGTGCGGTTCCGCGCTAGAAAGTGCTCCGCCAGCGGCGCAATGTCTCCACGCCTGTCCCGCAGTGCCGGCAAATGAATCTCCACCGTATTCAATCGAAAAAGCAGATCCTCGCGAAAATTCCCCGCCCTCGCCTCGTCATGCAGTTGTGCATTCGTTGCCGAAAGAATACGCACATCCACGCGCCGCGTCTGCGATGACCCCACCCGCTCAAGTTCACCCGTCTCCAGCACGCGAAGCAACTTTGCCTGTTGCCGCATCGGCACGTTCGCAATCTCATCCAGAAACAGCGTCCCTCCGTTGGCCAGCTCAAAGCGCCCGACTCGGTCCGTGCGCGCATCCGTAAACGCGCCTTTCACGTGCCCAAATATTTCGCTCTCAAACGTCCCCTCTGACAATCCACCCGCATTCAGCGCCACCAGCGCCATTCGGCTCCGTGGCGATGACGCATGCAGCAGCTTCGCCACAATCTCCTTGCCAGTCCCATGTTCCCCGGTGATCAGCACGTTGGCCTCTGACGGCCCAACTTGCTCAATCAGCTCCAGCACTTCCTGCATCGCCGGCGCGCCAGCCACAAACTCCGGCATCCCATCGCCGCGCAGCAGTCGATTTTCAAGCTCCAGATTCCTCGCCCTGCGCAGCGCCTGCCGCAGCTCCGCATGCACTCGCACGATGGCCAGCAACCGCTCATTCTCCCACGGCTTCTGCAGAAAGTCCCTAGCCCCGCGCTTCATCGACTCCACAGCCAGGTCGATGTTGCCCCACGCCGTCATCACGATGACCGGCAGGCGCGAATCGTACTCCTGAATCCGCGCCAGCAACTCCAACCCTTCCTGCCCAGACGTTGTATCGCGCGTGTAGTTCAGGTCAATCAGCAGCACATCGTAGTCGCGCTCCCCCAGCGCCTCCATCAGCAGCCGCGGCGATCGCACGCAGTCCACCGCTATTCCCTGCGGCTTGAGCAGCAGCTCGATTGCCTCAAGAATGTGCTGTTGATCGTCCGCAACCAGGACTCGGATTTGCTCTTCCTTCCGAATTTGCTCTTCCTTCCGTGTTTGTTCTTGCTTTCGTGTTTGCTCCTGCTTATGGATGACTTGCCTCCACCTGATTCTAAGGCTACCGAGTAACGACCCCCAATTTCGCGTCCTCTATTGAAACCCCAGTCCGCTCCAGCGTTTCGCCAGTGGCGCGGTCGATATCGACCTTCGCCTTCTCATAAGCCGTTTGCGCAGTATCCAAAGCTTGCTCGGCCCGGGCCAGTGCATCCTCTGCCGTCAGAGTATCGAAACCCGATTTCGCACCCAGAACCTGCTCCTGCTTCGTGATGTCGAATGTCTTCTGCGCAAGGTCGCGAGCCTTCTGCGCTGCTTCTACGTGTGCTTGAGCCTGTTCAAGGGCAAACTTCGAGTTGCGAACATCAAATCGAATGCCCTTCTGCTGCTGCTCTGAAGATATCTGGCTCTGGCGATATTGCAGCACCGCCCGGAACTGATCGGCCTTAGCCTGACGGTTGCGCAGATTGATCGAAAGCGTCACCCCAACGCGGTACTCCGGCGACGAGTAATTGAATGTGTTCGCAAACATGCTGCCGAAGCCCGTAGGCAGATTGGTGTTGCAATCCTGCGTACTGGAGTTGCACAGGGGATTAACCGGACCGGCGGTGCCCGCGCCGGCGTAAAGGCCATACATATTCAGAGTCGGCAAAAGCTCGCTGTTGATGTCCTTGAGTGACTGCTTCTGCACCTCGGCTTGCATCTGGTAGATCGCAACCTCGGGCCGCTTCTTCTCGGCATCTGCGATCAGTTCGTCCATGGATTTGTCGGCATTTGGATCGGCTCCTCCATGCAGGTCGAGCGGAATCACTGCCATCTCATCGATCGTAGGATCATCGACCTTGGTGAGCGCGTTTTTCATCAGCAGCTCATTCAGTCGAAGGCTGGCCCGCGCCACCGTAAGGTTGCCCTCGGCAGTAGCCACAGCCGACTCATCCGTCATCACTTGCATGGTAGGTATCGCCTGCAGCTTGAGCTGCTTCTGATCGTCAGAGAGATTCTTGTTGGCGAACCCGAGAGATTGTTCACTGATCTGCTCGCTGTCGTAGGCATTCACAAGGTCCCAGTAGATATTCTCCACCTGCGTCACCGTGGCGATCACCTGAGCTTTAAATGCAAGGTCGGTAATTTGGGAGTTGCGCTTGGCAATGCGAATGAAGCGCTCGTTGGTAGCGACTCCGAAGCCGGCCAGAAGGGGCTGAGAGACAATCACCTGAAAATTGGAATACAGCTCGGGGTTGATGAGGTTAAAAGGGGTGTTGCTGGCCACACGATTGCCAAGATAGTTGACCGAGAGGTTGGTGCCAATCGGAAATGACTGAGAGTAGCTCGAAAGCACCTCAATCGTGTTGGTCTTCAGAGTCGGCACACCGGTGGTGATCTCATTGGCCTCCTGGATAGTCGTGTGATCGACGTAACCCTGAAAGGTGAGGTACGGATCGAACGACGAAACGCTGGTACCGGCGCCCAGAGTCGAAGTTACAATGCCGCCTGCGCCAGCAGAGAATCCGGAGCTCGACGAGCCGCCACCGCCACCGGTCGATGCGCCAAAGCCGCCCTGGGTTCCCTGCGAGATTGCGGTATTAACGCCATTGGCTGGGCTGCCCGCTTTAGTGCGCAGGATATCCGTTTGAGCGATAGGGAAGTTATACCGAAAATAGGCCAGATCGAGGTTGTTCTCTATCGCCACTTCGATCGCGTCACGCAGCGAAATATAGATTTTCCCATCCCGAATAAGGTTTTCGAGACGTGGTGAGTTGCTTAGATCCAGCTCAGGCGCATTGCTGGGCATATAGGGTGCGAGCGGATTATGCGAGTGCGGCATTGGCACTTGAAACGGCTTGGGTGGAGCAAACAATGGCTGTGCCGGCTGCTGTGCCTGCTGAGCCTGTTGCGCCAGTGTCGGCTGCTGCGCCGCTGCGACATTCGCCGCCCCGCCGTTCACAGCAGGCGTCGGAGCCTCTGGCGCGGCCTGCTGCGATGCCGCCTCTACCGCGAACGCCAGGCTCCCCTGCAACAGCAGCATCAAAGCCGCCGCCTGCATCTTCCTTAATATCCTGACAACCAGCTGCTTCACTTGGCGCCAACCTCCGTGCTCATCGGTTCCACCCGTTCATCGCGCGTCATCCAGCCATCCCGCAACTCCAGAATCCGCTTCCCATACCGCGCGTTCTCCTCCGAATGGGTCACCTGCACAATCGTCGTTCCCTGCTTGTTAAGCTGGCTGAAGAGTTCCATAATCTCCCGTGCCTGCGTCGAATGCAGATTGCCCGTCGGCTCATCGGCCAGTAGCAGCCGCGGCGCATGCACCACCGCCCGCGCAATCCCCACCAGCTGCTGCTGTCCTCCCGAGAGCTGATTCGGATACAAGTCCTTTTTCGCAACAATTTGAAACTTATCCAGAATGTCGGCCACCATCCCCGCCCGCTCTTTCGCCGGAAGATTTTTGTACGACAAGGGCAGGTCGATATTCTCGGCAACCGTCAGATCGTCCAGCAGGTGATAACTCTGGAACACCATGCCAATCCGCTGCCGCGCCAGGTCCGCCCGCTGCTTGCGGTTCAGCTTGTGCACCGCCGCTTCATCAAACCAGTACTCGCCCGCCCATCCATCATCCAGTAGCGCAAGCACATTCAGCAGCGACGACTTCCCCGCTCCCGACGGCCCCATCACCGTCACAAACTCACCCTCTTGAATCGTCAACGCAATCTTGCGCAGCACCCAGGTCTCCGCGTGCCCTGTCTTATAACTGCGATCGACGCCCTTCAAATCAATCATTTTGCTACTCCAGTCTCAATCGTGATCCTTCGAATTAAATTACTCCGTTCGCAATGCTTCCATCGGTTCAATCGATGCTGCACGCCGCGCCGGAATGAAACCAGCCGTGATTCCGCACAGCACCAGCATCAATGGCGCGCCGGCCAGCGCCATCCAGTCGTATCTGCCCACGCCAAACAGCATGCTCTCCATCAACTTCCCGGCATAGAGCGCCGCCGGAATCCCCAATGCCAGTCCCATCAGAATCTGCCACATCACTCCCTGCATTACCGTTGCGATCACGCTCCCGCGCGTCGCGCCCAGCGCCATCCTGATTCCGATCTCGCTGCCCCGCCGCGCAACAAAGTACGACATCACGCCATAGAGACCAACTGAGGCAAGAATCAGCGACAGAACGCCAAACAGAGTCGTAAGCTGCGCCACCAGGCGATCCTCGATGACCAGACCGTCAGCTTGCGATCGGAACGAGCGAAGATCCATCACCGTCAGGTTCGGGTCGATGCCGGCTAGCGTCTGGCGAATCAGCGCATCCGCATTTGCCGGCTTCGAATTGAATGACACGATCATCGCCCCGGGGAACATCGAGCTCTTCTCCCCCGCGATCATCGCCGGTTCCTTGTAGGCCGAGTAGTACTGGGCAAGTGGTCGGAAGTACTCGGGCGGCACATCGTCGCGCGGATTCTCCATTTTGAAATCGGCAAAAACGCCTACAATCTCCCACGCACCTGAGTACTGGGGAAAATCGATCCCGAAATGCTGGCCGATCGGATCGACATTGGGAAAGTACTTCTTCACAAATGTCTGATTGACGATTACGACCTGCGGCGAAGTCGCCGTGTCCTGTGCGCCGATTCCGCGGCCGCGCACAATCGGCACGCCAATCGAATCGAGGAACTTCGAATTCACCCGATCCCATCTCGACCCGCAGTGATCCCCTGCCTTCGGCGCTGGATGGCCTTGCTGGATCACGCACTCGCCCCAGCCGCCCCCCTCAAGTGGACTGTAGATGGCCAGGCCAACATTCGCAACGCCCGGAAGCGCCGAGAATCGCTCCTCAATCTGGCGGTTCAGCGCGGGGATGCGGGCATCCGAATAACCTGCTCCAGCCGGGTCGAAATGCACAACGTAACGATTCGCGATTGAGAGCCCAAGATTCTGATTCTGGAGGTTGACGAGCGATTTTGTCACCAGGATGGACCCTGCAAGCAACACCAGCGAGAGCGCCACTTGAAGAATGACCAGCGCCTTTTGCGGAATTGAGGAACGGTCCCGAGTGCCCCGGCCAGCTCCCCTGAGTGCCTCGGCAGGTTGAGTACGCGAAGAGAGCCACGCAGGCGCCGCGCCAAACAGCACCCCAGTAATCAGCGAAACCAGAAAAGCAAAGCCCAGTATTTGCAGTGAAGGGCTGGCGGATATCGGCATATTACGTGCGTCAGGAAACGCGAGCGCCAGCATGAATCGCGAACTGACGTAAGCGATTCCGAGACCAGCGATCCCGCCAAGAATGCTCAGCATCACGCTTTCAGTCAGCACCTGGCGCATCACTCGTTGCCTGGCTGCACCCAGCGCCATCCTTACCGCGATCTCCCCGCGTCGGCCTGTTGTGCGTGCCAGTGTCAGGTTTGCGATATTTGCGCAGGCAATCAACAACACAACCGATGACAGGATCATCAACATCTTGATCCCCATGCCCGTCTGTTGCTGCAGGTTCTGAATCCCACCGCCGCCTGGAGAAAGCACAACATGCATCTTTGGAATAATCGTCGCACCGCCGTTGGCCGTGTACGACGAACTCGCCGAAAGCCACTGCCTCAGCTCCGCCGAAATCTTCGTCTCGAGCGCCGCTACATTCGTTCCCGAACGGACTCTGCCAATCGGATAGAGCCAATGCGAGTCCGGATGATGAAGGATCGCGCTGTCGCCATGCACGTACGGCTCAGTCTGCAACGGCATCCAGAAATCAGGCGGCGAATCGGTGACTCGGTCGCCGAAAAAGCCGCGCGGAGCGATGCCGGCAACGGTGAACGGCTTGGCCTGAATATCAATCGTCGCCCCCACAATCGAGGGATCGCCCGCATAGTCGCCCTGCCACGCATCGTAGCTCAGCACCACCGTTGGCGAAGCGGTTGGGGTATCGTCATTGTCCGTAAACACGCGGCCTGAAAATGCGCCAATACCAAGCGTGTTGAAGTAGTTGCCGGATACGAACTCCCCATGCAGCGCCTTGGGCAAGGCGTCGCCGCGCCGCACCGCCCATTGCCCCTGCCACGACTGCACCGCCGCCAACTGCTCAAACTCCGGCGTGTTCGCGCGCAGGTATTGATAAAGAGGGAATGAAAAAATGGAGAAGTCGCCGGTCTCGCTCGCGTCGCCTGGGAAGCCGCCATCCACGCAGCAATCGCGGTTGTCGCCAATACGATAGAGCTGAGCAGGATCCCCCACGGGCAGCCTGCGCAACAGAATTCCGTGCACCAGCGTGAAGATGGCGGTGTTGGCGCCAATGCCCAGAGCCAGCGTAATCACCACCGTGAGCGCAAACCCGGGTGACTTCCGCAACTGCCGCAATGCATATCGAATGTCCTGAATCAGCGAGTTCATCCGGCTACTCCTCCTTGGGGAAATTCCTGCATTTTCGTCATTCGGCTCTCAATGCTTGCATCGGCTCAATGGTTGCCGCGCGCGCCGCCGGAATCAGCGCCGCCACCAGCCCCGCGGCGATGAGCGCCAGCGCGACAAGCGCGATCTCCCCGGCTTCCTTTTGCGCGTCGAAATAAATCACCACGCCAATAACCTTGCGCACCGCAAATGTGAGCACCAGGCCGCCAACTGCACCCGCTCCCAGCATCCAGGCCACGCGGCGCATAACCATTGCCAGAATTCGGTTGCGCGTTGCGCCCAGAGCCATCCGCACGCCGATGTCGCGCGTGGATTGCTCAACCTCATGGGCGACCAGCCCATACAACCCCACCATTGCGAGAAGCAGCGCCAGCGATGCGAAGGTGCCAAACAGCCAACCCTCCATCCGCTCGAAGGCGAGTTGTTCTGAAATAACGTTGGTCATCGTGCGCGGATCAGCGAGCGGAACGGTCGGGTCCACGTCGTGAAGTGCAGTCCGCAGGGCCGGGACTATCGACATCGGATCAACGCTTGTCCGCACCACCAGTACCATCGCTGACATCGCAGCCGCGCGATCCTTCACGGGAACTTCGTTCAGCACGTAATCCATCTCAGCCAGTGGCTCCTGGCGAATATCCTGGCGAATACTGCCAGTCACGCCAACGATCGCCGTCTTCTCCTCCGTCTTTTCATGATCGTCAATGTGCGGCGAAGACGAAGCAAGCGGCGCGAGCGAGAATTTCCTGACGAATGCATCGTTTACCACGACTGTCGCGGCCTTGTTGCCGGGCAGGTCCAGCAGGGGAGAAAATCCGCGCCCCTGGCGGAGCGGAATGCCGAAGACGTCGAAATAGCCGCTCGTTACCATGCGGTTCTCAGCGAGCATCTCCTTGTTGGCCGGATAAGGCGGCTGGCCGGTGATGTGAACGTCGGAGTTCGAACCCCATGAATCGACGGGCAGCATATCGATGAGGCCCGCGGCTTTCACACCGGGTATCGCCTTCACCCGATCAAGCAACGGCTCAAAGAAACCGGACAGAACATCGCGCCCCTCATAACGCGTAGGCGCAATGTGAAGATATCCAGTAACAACATGCGATGGATCGTAGCCGAGATCCACATGCCTATAGCGCGTTACGGAGCGAATCAGCATCCCGGCAACCACCAGCAGAACAAGTGTGAGCGCCACCTGGGTCATCACGAAACCAGCGCGGACGCGATGCTCGCCGCGGCCTGTTCCGGCGCTTCCGCCCGCGCGCAGTGCGCGATTCGGATCGATGCCGGAGAGGCGCAGCGCGGGGTAGAGCGTTGCTGCGAGACTCACAAGGACTGCAATGGCTACAGATGTGCCGAGAACTGCGAAGTTGAGATGAATCTCCGCGCCTCGCTCCAGCGCCTTAATTAGAAATGCGCGCATGATGTTCAGAAGCCCCCAGGCGAGTGCCACTCCGGCAGCCGATCCAATCAGCGCAAGCAACAGGCCCTCGGTAAACATCTGCCCCAGAATCCGAGCCCGCCCTGCACCAATGGCCACGCGCATCGCCATCTCTCGCTCGCGCTTCACTCCCCGCGCCAGCAGCAGCCCCGCGATGTTCACACAGCCGATCGCCAACACCGCAAACACCGCTGCAAACAGCGTCCAAAGCGCTCCCCGTGTATCGCTGCTTTGCGAATCTGACAGCAGCTGCAGCCTCACCGTGCGGCCGCCGTCTGTGTCCGGATATGCTTTGCTCAGCCCAGCAAATACGTGTGTCATGTCCGCCTGCGCCTGGCTCAGATTCACCCCATCTTTCAATCGGCCAACCGTGCGTAGGAAATGCCCTCCGCGAGTTTCCATCCATTGAGCATCGCTCGTGTGCAGCGGAATGTAGACCCCATCAAGCAGATTGAGCGGAAATCGGAATCCAGCAGGCATCACGCCAATGACCGTGTACACACGCCCATCAATGCGCAGGGGCGAGCCGATCACACTCGATGAACCGGCAAAATGCTTCATCCAGGTGTCGTAACCCAGCACAACCACGTCGTTCTTTCCAGCCGTCTGCTCGCCCGGAAAAAAGGTACGGCCGAGCAGAGGGCGAACGCCAAATACATCGAAGAAGTTGTCCGATGTTCTTACCGCGGGTAGCACCGCAGGCCCGTTCGGCGCTACAACAGCAACATCCCGCCACTTGAAGTACCCAGCCAGCGCAGCAAACGACGTCGCCTGCGCACGCTCATCCTTGTAGGAGGGCCATGAAGCAGGCTGCATATAACCGCTGCCGCTATGCGTATCGAAACTGATAATGCGCTCTGGATTCGCAAATGGCAGCGGACGCAAAACCACCGCATCAAGGACGCAGAAGACCGCCGCGGCGGCACCAACGCTGAGGGCCAGCGTCAGAATCAAGGTGAACGCAAATCCCGGCGACTTGCGAAGCTGACGCAATGCGTAGCGAATGTCCTGCAGCAGTATACGCATCTCGATCCTCCTGGGAAGTAAAGAAGCTCTATTCGGTTCTCAGCGCCACCATGGGTTCAATCGATGCTGCACGCCGCGCCGGCAGCCAGCTTGCAAACATCGATGCGCACAGCAAAATGATCGAAACGGAAACGATTGCACCGTAGTCCACCGAGCCAATGCCGTAGACTGCGCTATGCAAGGCGCGGCCGATAAAGAATGCTCCCACCAGGCCAATACCCAGACCGAGGCCAGCCAGCACCAGCGCTTCCTTTAATACAAGATTCACCACATTGCTGCGGCTCGCTCCAAGCGCCATGCGCAAGCCGATCTCATGTTCGCGCTGCGCCACTGTGAAGGCCATAACGCCGTAAATGCCCACTGCGGCAAGAAGAAGTGCGATTAAAGCAAAGCTACCCATCAACGTCATGATGAATCGGTCGCTGCCCAGGTTCTGGTGCTTGACTTCCTCAAGGGTGTGCGGCTCCGCAAGCGCAATCTGCGGGTCAACCGAATGCACCGCCGCCGCAATGCTGCGAAACATCTTTGCGGGATCGCCAGTCGTATGTACGCCGATGTTCGCGCTTGGCCATGGGATCTGCGCAAACGGAATCAGGATCTCGGGATTGTCGTCCCGAAAACCGCCGGCTCGCACATTGTTGAAGACGCCCACAATCTGCCACGTGATGTAAGGACCAAGCTTGGTCACGCCTGGAATCAGTTCCTCCACATTGATCCGCTGCTGCAGCGGATCCTTCCCGGCAAAATACTTATCCGCAAATTTCTTGTTGACCATGGCCACATGGACCGAAGCCGCGTTGTCCTGATCAGTGAAGGCGCGACCGCGAAGTACTGGAATGCTGTAAGTCTTGAAGTAGTCGGGTGTAGCCATATCAAAGCCCGCGCCCGGTCTCTGCGATGGATCCGCAAAATCAGGCTGGCCAGCGATCGTGAATGGCATTCCGAACCCCGAGCCCTCAAGTGGAAGTCCAACTGACACCGCAGCGTCCTGCACGCCGGGAACAGCTTTTATGCTTGCAACCATCTGCTGGAAATACGCGTTGATTCTCGCCGGATCCTTCGGCCGCGCGTCAGGCACTGGCAGAAAAAATGTCTGAATATTCGTCGTGCTTACTCCCAGGTCGACCTGAGTCAAATTCCAAAAGCTGTGAATAGCAAGCCCTGCGCCTGTCAGCAGCGACAGCGCCAGCGCGAATTCGCCAACCACCAGAATCCTGCGTATGCGGTGTCGACCGGCCCCGGTCCCGGATCGTCCGCCTTCCTTCAGAGCTTCGGCCGGGTCGACTCGCGTCGCAATCCACGCGGGCGCGCAGCCAAACAGCAAGCCTGAAACCGTTGACGCAGCCAGCGTAAAGAGAAGAATGGGAAGGTTCAGAGTCAGGTCCGCCTCCGAGGGCAGCGTACCCCGTGGCATGATCGCTTCAATCCCCTTCAACAATGCCCATCCAAGTCCGACGCCCAGACCGCCACCGAGGATTGCCAGCACCAGGTTCTCAGTCAGGAACTGCGCGAAGATTATCTTGCGCGAAGCGCCCAGCGCAGCCCTGACCGCCACTTCCTTCTGTCGCGTCGTTCCCTTCGCCAGCAGCAGGTTCGCAATGTTCACGCAGGCAATTAGTAATACAAATCCCACCGCACCCAGCAGGACCCACAGCATGTTGATCTCTTCCTTCGGCAGGAAATCGTTGTGCAGGAGTTCAACGGTTGCACCCCAACCCTTGTTGCTCTTTGGGTTCGCCTGCGCAATGTTGGCCGTCACAGCATCCATATTGGCCTGTGCCTGCTGCAGCGTAACTCCAGGCTTGAGCCGCGCCATGGCCAGCAACCAGTGAAAGTCATGATTCAGCTGTTCTGGCTTGAATGCCAGTGGCACCACCAGCCAGTTATCCAGTCGATCGGCCTGACCAGGCGCAAACACACCAACAACCGTGTACGCAGCACCATCCAACTGGATAGTCTTCCCAACAATGTTGGGGTCGGACCCTAGCCGCTTCCATAGTTTGTTCATCAGGATGACTTCATGCTCGTTGCCGAGGGTACCTTCCTCAGGAAGAAAGTCGCGTCCATAAAGAAACGGATTGCCCATCATCCGATACATGCCCGGCGTAGTCATTTGCCCCTGCAGGTACTCGGGCTGTTCTTTCGTGGCAAGGTTGAAGCTGCCCCCGGTGAATGCATTAATGTCCTGAAAGGCCGTATTCTGCTTCTTCCAATCCACGAAATCCTGTGCGGCAATTCCATTGCGGTTTCCCTGGATCTTCGACCAGACCATCACGAGCTGATCAGGCTGCGGATAAGGCATGGGCGCGAGCAGAGTCGCATACACAACCGTAAAGATGGCCGTCGTCGCGCCAATGCCGAGGGCCAATGTCAGAATCGCAGTCACCGTAAAACCTGCTGACTTGCGAAGCTGGCGAACTGCGTAACGAAGGTCCTGAAGGATCATCACCTGCCTCCTATTCGGTTCTCAGAGCTTGCATAGGTTCAACGGATGCGGCGCGGCGCGCCGGAATAGCCGCTGCGAGCGATACAGCGAGACCAGTGAGAAGTGCCGAGATGAAAAGTGAAACCGGATCAAAAGTTGTCACACCGTAGAGCTGGCTCTTAAAGAGCCGCGCAAGCGCGACAACGGCGGGCAAAGCAACAACTACCGCGATAGCGGCAATGATCGCCATCTCGCGGACCACAAGGAGGACGATTCCAATGCGCCCCGAGCCAAGCGCCAGCCGCACGCCGATCTCGCGGGTCCGCTGCTCAGTCGAGTAAGCAAGCACTCCGTAGAGGCCCACCGCGGCAAGCAGCAGCGCCAGCCCGGAAAAGCCAATCGCGAGGAATGCCAGAGCCCGTTCGTCCCCTGCGCTGCGGCTCACCTGCTCCTCCATCGTGCGCAGGCTATCCACTACAAGCGTGGGATCGAGCTGATGCATCGCCTGGCGGATGGCTGGCTCCATGGTTTCGGGTGCTTGGGCAGTCCGCAGATAGACCACAACTCCGCCGGGATGCTTGTCCTGCACGTAGGGCCTGTAAACGGCGCTGCCCAGCTCAGTGCGCAGATCGCTGTGCCGGATGTTGCCGACTACGCCCACGATCGTTGTATCGAATTTGATATCGTCGCCTGCGCCTTCCGCGAGCGTGTGGCCGATTGCGTTTTGTGGGGAACCAAAGAAACGTCTTGAGAAGTCAAGACTAACGATTGCGACATTGGGCTGGCCCTTCGCGTCCGCAGGCGTGAAATCCCGTCCAACCAGAACCGGCTGATGCAGCGTGGCAAAGTAGCCAGGTGTGACACGCGGCTGCTCGAAGTTCATGTTCTCTTCTTCCCGGGCCTTGTACCCCTGCACGGAGAAGTTGGATTGGGTGTTATTCCCCATAAGCTCCGGGTCTGTCGTCGCGGCTACCGACGTGGCTCCGGGAATGCGTTGCAGCTCTTGAATCGCGCTGGCGACAATTTGAGGTGTGCGGTCTTCGCCATAGCCAGAGCTCGTTGGGTCGAGATAGAAGCTGACAAGGTTTGCCGTCTCGAAGCCAACTTCCTGATGGCGGAGATTGTCGAGAGTGCGAACGAAGAGGCCCGCGCCGCCAAGCAGCAAGACGCTCAGGGCGATTTGCATGCCGACTGCGATCTTGCGGAACAGCTGCGATCTCTTCGATGCTGTTCCGGCATTCTGTCGGAGTGCATTTGCGATATCGGGGCGAAGGAAGTAGAACGCGGGAGCGATGGAGAAGAGCACGCTCGCAATCAACGAAACTGTAAGGGTGAATAAAAGGATCCGCCCATCGATCATCGTCGAGTAAGGCTCCTGTCCGGGGTCGGAACTGGTGATGAGCCGAACCAGAGCAACTGCGACCATAGGTGCGATTGCCAGACCCGCCGCCGCACCCGCCAAGCCCAGCAACCCACCTTCAACGAGCAGTTGGGAGATGATCCGGCTGCGTCTTGCACCCAGCGCGTAGCGCATCGACATTTCACGCACACGCCCTGCGGCGCGCAGCAACAGAAGTGTGGCAACGTTGATGGCACACAACGCCACAAGGAGACCAGCCATGCTCATGAGGATGAGAAGCGGCTTTTCCAGATCGATGCGGCCCGGATTGAATCCCTTCGAATCGTCGACAACCTTGAAGGTGGATTCATCAACGAATCGCCTCCTGAAGTTTTCTGACTTCGACTTGTACAGGGCAAATTCATTCACGCGAAGCGAATGCCAAAGCGGCCCAAGGCTCGCCTGAGCCTGAGATGCAGAAACGCCTGGCTTGAGCCGCGCCACAATTGTGAGCCAGACCGAATGATGATTGTTCAAGTTATCGTTGGGCACCATCCACGGCATGGCAATCTCGACCATGCTGATGGGGATAAAGACGCCGGGGCGGTAGCCGCCGATCGCGGAATCAAAGTTCGCGGGCGCAACGCCAAGAATCGTGAAGGTGTGCCCGTTGATTAGAACGGTCTGTCCTACCACATCACGCGAGGCGGCGAAGTGCGTCTTCCAGTAGCTGTAGCTGAGAACCAGGACTGGGTTTGCATTCTTGGCACTGTCGTCCTGCTGAGTCAGCAACCGGCCCAGCGCCGGCTTGAGACCGAGCAGCTGGAAGTAATTCCCGGTAACAACTTCCGCGTCCTGGCTCTCAGCCTGATTGTGCCAGGAGATTCCCACCTGCGTCTTATCTGCCGCGAGAATTCCCGAGAACACCTGGTTCTGGTCGCGCAGATCCTTGTACATTGGGTAGGAAAAGTAGTTGTGATGACCTTCGGAGTCGCCGCCAAAACTGCTGAACGATCCCGAGAAAGCGCCTGTCCATTCGAAGCGCACCAGCTCCTTCGGCCGTTCGACAGGCAACATGCGTAACAGCACCTGATCGAACAGCGTGAAGACTGCCGCGTTTGCGCCAACCCCAAGGGCCAACGTCACAATCACCGTCGCCGTGAACGCCGGCGACTTGCGCAACTGGCGCAGCGCATAGCGAAGATCATTAAGGAGCGTGTTCATCAAATCGTTACCTCGATAGGAACTAAACTCGTACTCGCTATTCGGATCTCAAAGCTTGGATCGGTTCAATCGATGCCGCTCTTCGCGCAGGCAACAGGCAAGCAGACATTCCAACGCCAAGCAATATGCTCACCGCTCCTCCAGCCAACACCGGATCGTATGGGCTCACCTCGAAGAGAAGGCTGCTAACAAGGCGCGCTGATCCAAAAGCCACCGCTATGCCCACCGCTGCACCTGCGGCAACCGGAAACAGTCCATCGCTAAGCACCAGCCGGTACACGCTCGCTCGTTGCGCTCCCAGCGCTATCCGCAGTCCAATCTCGCGGTGTCGCTGCACTACGGAGTACGTGATTACTCCATAGATTCCGAGTCCGGCCAGAAACAGCGCGCTCACTGCGAACAGCAGCAATAGATCCATCTCGAAACGCTGGTTTGCCACCGAGTCCGCCACCAGTCCCCCCAATGCGCGCACTTCGGGCACCGGAACACTGCTGTCCACGCTCCAGATGGCCTGCCGAATCGCATCCGCCATCTCGCTCGGAGCCTGACGCGTTCTGACAACAAGCCCAGCCACCGCGTCACACCGGTACCAGTAAGGAACATAGATCAGCATCGGATCTGGCTTCGCCAGCGAGATTGTCCGCGCATTTGCGATGACCCCGATAACCGTAAACGGCTGCTCGTCGGTAACACCTGCCCGGCTGAACTGTTGCCCGATCGGGTCCTTTCCTGGCCACAGCGTCTTCGCCGTCTTCTCTGACACCAGGGCAAGGTTCTTGCCCCATTGTCCCTGGCTGAACAACTCTCCCGACACGAGTCGCAAATGAATTGCCGAGAAGTATTCAGGACTAACCCAGCGAAAGCTCTCGATCGGCACCTCTGTGTCCGGCCGAGTATCTCCCGCCACCCGCGCCGAGTCACCCCAGCTATCTCCCGTCAGCGGCAGCACACTAGTAATGGCTGCGTGTTCCACGCCGGGTAGCCGGTCCATCCGTTCTAACACTTGCCTGAAGAATGCTGCGCGATTCCGGTCTCCGGGGTAGGACTGCATGGGTAAGTCAATCGAGGCTGTTATGGTCTGCTCGGTGGTGAACCCGCGGTCCACGCTCATCAGCTTTACCAGGCTCGTGACCACCAGCCCTGTCATCAACACCAGGGCAACGCTCACCGCAACTTCAACCCCAACCAAAACGCGTCGCGCTCGCCGGCTCCCTCGTGATTCGCTTGCCAGCCGTGATTCGCTGTGCAGCACCTCTTGCGGAGCCGCACGCGAGACCATCAGCGCCGGCGCGGCGCCGGCCAGCATTGTCGCCAGCACCGCCAAAATCAACGCACATCCCGCACCCACCCAATCCAGATGCAGAGGGCCGCGAAAATCAAGAGCCGGTGGCAGATACCGCTGCATTGCAGGAACAGCAACCGCAGCCAGCAGAACACCGAGCCCGCCTCCAGCAAAGGCCAGAACGGCAGTTTCGCGTAGCGCCATGCGCACCATCTGCGCTCTACTTGCGCCCAGCGCTGCCGCCACTGCCATCTGCTGCTTCCGCCCCGCTCCTCGCGCCAGCAACAGATTCGCCACGTTTACACACCCCACCACCAGCAAACACGCTACAGCGGCCAGCAAAATGACCAGCGGCTTCCGATTGTTACCCACCAGTTCTTCCTGGAACGGTGTCAGCGCTACCGACAGTGTCGCCTTCTCGTCAGCAGGCAGACCGGCGCTGATCGTGTGTTGCAGCGCATCCAGATCCGCCGCGGCCGCAGCGGCTGATACTCCGGGCTTCATCCGAGCCAATCCAAAATAATTAAAATCTCCCATCTGCTCGGCGAGCCGTTCCTTCGAAAATGCCATCGGCTCAATCACCCCAATCGACAACGGTCGATTCGTATCGCCAATGGTAGCCAGCGAATTGATCGATGGCATGTGAAACGACCGTGGCATCACGCCAACCACTGTGTAAGGAAAGCCCTTCAGCCGAATGGTCTTGCCGAGAATGTTCTGATCGCCCCCGAACTGCTCGCGCCACAAGTCGTACATCAACACTGCAACATGCTCATGGCCCGGCTGCGCTTCACCCGCGGTGAAAGCCCGCCCCAGGCTCGGCTGCACTTGAAGCACAGAAAAAATCCCGGGTGTGGCCGACAACACGCCCACTTTGAGGGGCCGGTCACTCCCGCCTAGCGGCGCGGACCCTTGCTGCATCACCGCCATCGAATCAAAGGTGCGGCTGTGCTCCAGCCAAAATGTAAAGTGGTTCGCATTCACCGGCAGCGTCGGAAAGATACTGCTGAACTCCGCAGCCATCTCATTCACTGTTACAAGCCGGTCCGCCTCTTTGAACGGTAACGGCCGCAGCATCACGCCATAAACAAGCGTGAAGATTGCAGTCGTCGCGCCGATCCCAAGAGCCAGCGTCGCAATAACAGTCGCCGTGAAGGCGGGCGACTTACGCAACTGGCGCAACGAATAGCGAAGATCCTGAATCAGAGAATTCATCGGCGATCCCTCGAGAGGTAATGCTCTCAGGCCGATTCGGTTTGCAATCAACAGCAAAGACGCATGCCGTTTGCATCCGGATCAAGCAGAGACTTACGCTTCCCTACGCCTCCACTTCCTCAGTCAGCTTCTTCAACTCGTCCTCTGACACCACCTTGCCGTCGAATAGATGCACTTCGCGCTCAGCATGCTTGGCAAAGCGCGGATCATGCGTCACCATGCAGATCGTCGAGCCTTCGCGATGCAAGTCGGCAAGCAGATGCATCACTGCTTCGCCGTTCTTCGAGTCAAGATTGCCTGTAGGCTCGTCCGCCAGCAGGATCGATGGCGAACCCGCCAACGCTCGCGCAACGGCCACTCGCTGTTGCTGGCCGCCAGACAGTTGCGCCGGATAGTGCCGCATCCGGTGCGCCATGTTCACGCGTTCCAGCGCTTCCTTCACGCGCCGCTTGCGCTCCGGTGATGGCATCCCGGCTCGATACGTCAACGGCAGCTCCACATTCTCTTCCACCGTCAAGTCACCAATCAGGTTGAAACTCTGAAATATGAACCCGATCTCCTGGTTGCGAATCCGCGACCGGTCGCTGAAGCTCAGGTTCTCCACCGGCTTGTCGTTCAGCAGGTATTTGCCGCCTGTCGGCGTGTCCAGCAACCCCAGAATCGACAGCAGCGTCGACTTCCCGCAGCCCGACGGCCCAGACATCGCCACGTACTCGCCTCGGTTGATCGTCAGGTGAATGCCCGACAGCGCATGCGTCTCCACTTCGTCCGTGTAGAAGACCTTGGTCAGTTCTTGAATCTCAATCAACGTGTCCTTGGATGCCATCCTCTGCCCCTCTCTGATTTCGTTTTCGTTGCCCGTTGTCTTGATCGCTGCCAATTCCTTTTTCTTAACCACTAACCCCTAATCACTAACCCCTGCTCCTCAATGCGCCACCACACCCGGATCAAGCCGTATCCGATCAAAGGCGTCTTCCCTCGACATGTCCGAAAGAATCACCATGTCGCCTTCCTTCAACCCTTCCAGCACTTGAATAAAGTTCACCGACGCGCGTCCCACCTTCACCGGAACCCGCACAGCACCTTTGCCGTCCGGATCGATCTTGAACAAGCTCAGCGTCGAATTCTCATTTCCCAGCGCCGGCCGTCCCACATACAACACATCCGCCATGCGCTCAAGATCGATCGTTCCTTCCACGCTCAGGTTCGGCACCGCTCCTGCCGGCAGCGGCCCATCCAGTGCTACGTCAACCGTGCGCGTTCCGTTCACTACCGATGGATCAATTCGCGTTACATGCCCTGGGATCACGCCATTGTGCGTATCGATCGACGCTGGTTGGCCAATCTGAATATCGCGCGCCTGCGTCTCTGCAATCTGCAGCGCTGCCTTCAACTTGTCCAGTTGGATCACTTCAGCCATCGACGTCCCTGCCGTCACGTGTTGCCCCACTTGCAACGGAGCCGGAAGCGCGGCCACCGCGCCCGAGATCCCCGCCCTAACCTCGAGTGCCGCCGATTGCTTCTCATAAAGATCCACCAGCGCTTTTGCCTGGTCGATCTTCGTCTGCGCCGATTGCATCTGCACCAGGATCGCCTTCTGGTTCACCGTCAACTGCTGCTGGCTCAAATCGTGTTGCGCCGCCAACTGATCTGCCGTGTTCTTGCTCTTGTTGTATGCAATCCCCGAAATCACGCCCAGGTCGTACAGCGCCTTATCCGTCTGCGCCTGCAACTGGTCCTGAGTGTAGTCGGAGTTAACCGCCGCCGCCGCCGTCTTCTTGTCCATCAGCGAGCTATCGAGCGTCGCTTGCAGGCTCTTGTAATCAGCCTCGGCCCCCTTAAGGGCCAGTTGCGCGGTCAGCAGTTGCTGCTGCAACTGCGGGTCGGTCAGGTCCATCAGGATCGTATCCGGTGTCACCTTCGCCCCGGGCAATACTCGTATCCGCACTACTGTCGCATCCGTCTGCGCGGGGATCAACTCAATCGAGTCCTCGCGCGGCACCAGGCTCCCCGTCGATCCGCGCACCTGCCGAACCATTGGCCCGCGCTTCACCGTGTCCGGCCAAACCGCCGATCCATCCACCGTCGGCGCTGCCGGCTTCAGCCGATAAACGCCAAACATCGCCACCGCGGCCAACAACACCACCACAGCGCCGATGATGATCATCCGGCGCCTCCGCTTCTTCGCTAAATCCGGGCGTGCAATATCCATGACGGAAAGTACAGTGCACTTCCCCGACCAAAGAATCCCGAACCACCATCATTGAATTAAAAGGAGTTACCCCTTCTCCCGTCCGCCCCGGAATCCCCCCATTGACCGCTTCAACGCTCCGGTGTCCGATTCCGAACACCCACGCTTCGTCGCCCCAACCTTCCACCCTCGGCATTTGCCTGAAGTGGAGCATGCGGCCACCGCCAGAACTTACCGGCTCGCCTAATTCAGGATTCTCCCTCGTGAAACTCCCCCCTGAGGCGCCCTTCTTGAGATTTGCAACCTCGCCGGCAAGCCCCCTGCCACCGTGGGCCATAATCATCGCAACGCGATCGAAGTCAGATTCGGCTCTGCGGCTATCTTCGAGGGGCGGCTCTCCAACCCTTCAATTGCATTTTGAGCCAGCGCTACTTCCAAACGGCCTGCGCTGCCAGTTTCCTATCAGTGGAAGCGCGCACCACCAGCTGCGGCTCGAGAATGAATGTCTTTTTCTTCGGCTGCGTCTTCGATTCCAGCAACGAAAGCGTCAGCCGTCCCGCGCGCTCCCCAATCTGCTCCGTCCGCTGATCAATGCTAGAGAGTGGAACAATCAGCTCGGTGTCGTAGTGCAGATTCCCCGATCCAATCACAGCAATATCCGTCGGAACGCGAAGTCCTGCATCGAGAATCGCATGAATCGCGCCAATCGCCATCGGATCGTTGTAGCAAAACACTCCGTCGGGGCGCGCCTTCAAAGTGAGCATCTGACGCATCAATTCGGCTCCCGTTTCCCTGCTCTTCACATCGACGGTCCGTTGTGTCGAAATAAACTCAGGACGCTGAGGGATCTTCCGTTTCGCAAGAGCGCCTAGATAGCCCTTGAGCCGCCCGATGCCCGGGCTGTTGTCTGGCCCGCGCAGATGAGCGATACGCTTGCACCCGATTTGAATGAGATGTTCTGTGGCCAACGCGCCAACCGCCTCGTCATCGATGCCAACATAATTTGCATCGAAGTCAGGAAAGCGCCTATCGATGAGTACAAGCGGCACTCCCTGCGCCACAATTCGATCCAGCACCGACGAACTAATCGAAGAGGCCGCAATGACCAGCGCATCCAGCCTGCGCCCTAAAAGCCTGTCAATTTCATGTTCCTCAAGTTGGGGGTCCTCTTCGGACGTGGAGATCGTGAGGCAGTATCCCTTCTTCAGCAGCACGGCGGAAAGGGATTTTGCGATCTGCGCAAAGAATGGATGCAAAAGATCTGGCACAATAAGGCCAACCAGGTAAGTTCGCCCAGTGACCAGGCTTCGTGCCGCAAGATTTGGAGTGTAGTTCAGCTCTTTGACCCGCTCGAGGACACGTCTCCTTGTCTCATCGCCAATGTCGTCGTGATTGCGCAGAACCTTCGACACAGTAACCACGGAAACCCCAAGCTCCCGTGCAATGTCTTTCATGGTCGTCGGCGGCATAGCGTCAA
>Ga0182016_10000541_pt1 | contig 47180 bp, 41 predicted proteins | sample 712S2MmetaG_FD_120491 | JGI IMG/M metagenome (GOLD analysis project Ga0182016, IMG submission 120491) | Permafrost microbial communities from Stordalen Mire, Sweden - 712S2M metaG | ecosystem: Environmental > Terrestrial > Soil > Wetlands > Permafrost | place: Sweden: Stordalen | collected...
ATCCTGGGGCTGAAGCCGGTCCCAAGGGTTGGGCTGTTCGCCCATTAAAGCGGTACGCGAGCTGGGTTTAGAACGTCGTGAGACAGTTCGGTCCCTATCCGATGCAGCCGTAGGAGATTTGAGGAAGGCTATCCCTAGTACGAGAGGACCGGGATGGACGAAGCTCTCGTGTGTCAGTTGTCCTGCCAAGGGCACGGCTGATTAGCGACCTTCGGGTGGGATAAGCGCTGAAAGCATCTAAGCGCGAAGCTCGTTCCAAGATGAAATCTCCCACAGGGTTAACCTGGTAAGGCCCGTGGCCAGACGACCACGTTGATAGGCCGGAAGTGTACGTGCGGTAACGCATTCAGCTGACCGGTACTAATCGGCCGAGGGCTTGGGAACTTGCTCGTGCTCGCTATGGAACGCTCAGGGTGACCCTATTGGGGTCACACCGGGCCTTGAGGTCGACCCTTCGGGGTCTCGCACCTCGGCTCGAGGGCGCACAGTTTCCGGTGGCCATGGCGACAGAGATACACCCGTTCCCATTCCGAACACGGCAGTTAAGCCTGTCAGCGCCGATGGTACTTGGGGGGTAGCCCCCTGGGAGAGTAGGACGCCGCCGGGATTTCTCTGAAGAAGCCCCCCGCCCTGCGGGGGGCTTCTTCGCGCCCGGGCATCGGTCGTGGGCGGCGTCGCGGAGCTCCTCGGGCGTTCGCCGGTAGCCGGACTCGTCCCCGTAGCCGATGGTGATGAACCTGGCCATCCGTTCCCCGTCGTCGACGCCGTGCCGATGTGGCGGTGGAGCACCTACCCCTCGAACCGGTGTCCATTCGTCACGCCGTCGGCCGGTCCCGGGGGTCGTGCAGGCGCCGGCGTGACCGCGGGTCCGTCACCTCATGCGCCCGTAGACGAGGTCGAAGTCGGGGGACCAGGTGGCACCGAGGTCCATCGAGCGTTCCCACCGCCCGAGGATGGAGTCGCCGTCCGGGCTGAACCGTCCGACGAATCGCTGCGAGAAGTCGGGGTGTTCGGCGAACCGCTCGAGCGTCCAGACGCCCGCGGTCAACCCCATGGCGTAGTCACGGGCGACCCCGCGGGAGTCGAAGTAGTGCTGCACGTAGGCGCCGGTCACCGGATCCGCGCCGATGACGGCGATGCCGTCGGGTGCATCGGGGTGGTCGACGTCCCAGCGCTGGATCAGGAAGCGCCGGCCGGCGAGCCAGGCGAAGGTGGTGACGGCGTGCGGTGGGTCGGCGGCACCCTCCAGGGAGCCCGGGGTCATGCGCCACGTCCCGAGCAACGGTTCCAGTGCCTCGAGCCCGGCGGAGCGGTCCATGGTCGTCATGGTGGACTCCGTCCGATGGCGTGTCCAGCCCCGTGGCGATCTCCACGCTCGGACTCCCCGCACCACAGGAGTGGGGACGGGATCGTCGGTCACGGCCGTCCGTTCGTGCACCTGGACTGGCCGGCACCCGACGACACCTCCGACCGGCGCCGACCCGACCCGACCGCCGCGACGACCCGACAAGGGGACCTTCGGCCCCTGGTCACGAGGGTCGTCCCGGACCACACTGGGCGGGTCGCACGTGTCCGGCTGGCGGATGGTCCGTAGCTGGCGGGCTCCGGACCATCCGCCAGCCGGGCAGCGTCGTCGACAGTGCACGGAGCGTCCGCGGCGCATTCCCCCGCGCCGCGGACGCTCCGTGTGCACCCCGCCGGCCGGTGACCGGAGGACGCGACCGGGTGCGTGCCGCGTCAGCCGCCGACGGTGCTGATGCCCGACCGGGAGATCGTGAACCCCTGTCCCGAGGGGATCGTGCAGGTGATGCCCGTGGTCGTGGACAGGCAGAGGAATGCCGAATTGCCGATGGCCGCGCCGTAGGCGAGGACCGGGGTCTCGACGGCCGGGTTGCCGAGGTCGCACGAGCTGCCGACGCACTTGCTCACCGTCCCGTCCGCCGTCATCGTGACCAGCTGCGGGGGCGAGAAGGACACGCAACGGACCTGGCTGCTGGGGTCCAGGGTGATCTGACAGCCCAGGTTCCTGGTGGGGGAGAGGAAGGCCCCGTTGGCCGAGTTGGCGGCGACGGGGGAGGCGATGGTGACGGTGGCGCTCCCGGTGACCACCTCGGACGGGCAGGCCGACGGAGGGCCGATCACGGACACGGCGTCGGTGAAGCGGAAGGTGCCGGAGGTCGTGTACGAGTGGGTGTACGTGCGGGTGGCGTCCGCCCGTGCGGTCTGGCCGCAGGTGACCTCGCCCGCGTTCGCCCCGGTGGTGGCGCCGTCCCCGAAGTGGACGTCCTCACCGGACAGAACGCCCGGGCCGCTGATGGTGACGGTCAACGTCACCGGTGTCCCGATCGTCGTGACCGACGGGCTGGCGGACACGGTGACGGTCAGCGGGGGAGCCGTCGCGGTGGTCGACGTGTGCGGAACCGTCGTGGTGGTGCCGGTGGACGCCGTCGTCGACGTCGCGTGGGAGGCCCGGGTGGTCGACGTGGCGGTGTGGGTCCCCGAACTGCACCCGGCGGCCAGGGCGACGACCGTCAGGGCCAGGAGGGCGGGTCGGGAGCGGTGCATGCCGTCAGCCTGCCCCAGGACGCGGCCCCGGCCAAGGGCCGTTGGTCACCCGGTGCGGCCTCCGGTCATCCCCCGTCGACGACGTCGTCGGCCTCCACGACGGACTTGAGATCGGACACCACGCGGGGCCATCCCTCGGTGATGAGCTCGATGATCCGTCCGTCGGCCAGGAGCTCGCCGTGGGTGACCGTCAGCTTCACCTGGTCGTCCCGGGGCTCGAGCTCGAAGGTGACCGTGCTGCGAGGCTCGGCGTCGAGCGCGACGCGCCGCTCCTCGGGGAATCCGATCGCCTCGGCCCAGGCCGGGGTGAAGGTGTGCCACGTGTACGACAGCCGGCGCGGCGGATCGCTCACCAGGACCAGCTGGTCCGGGTGCGCGATGGTCGTGCCGTGGAGGAGCCACGTCATGGGTGCACCCGGCGTCCACGCGCTGTCGATCGCCGTCCCCTGCCACCAGCGGATCGTGAAGGCCGGTTCGGTCAGGGCCTGCCACAGGCGTTCCGGGGTGGTGCGGATGTAGGCGACGTAGCGGAACTGCGTCCGGTCGGGGGTGGTCATGGGTGGTTCCTCCAGTGCTCGTCGGAGATCGGTCAGCAGGTCGATCCGGGCCCGCTGGAAGCGGTGGATCCACCGCTCGCCGATGTCGGCGACCGGTGCCGCGTTGAGGTGGTGCAGCTTGCGACGCCCCTGGCGGACGGTGGTGACGAGCTGTGCCTCCTCCAGGATCCCGAGATGCTTCGAGACCGACTGGCGCGACATGTGGATGCCGACGCACAGCTCGAGCAGGGTCTGCCCGTCCCGCGCGTGCAGCGAGTCGAGCAGGCCGCGGCGGGTCGGGTCGGCGAGGGCCCGGAAGACCGCGTCCATCGGAGCGGGTCCCCGGTCGTCGGCGGTCGGGGTGGCGTCATCCCCAGGCACTGATGGCCGCGTCGTCCGGGAACGCCACGCTGGGGCCACCCTCGAGTGTGGCCTTCAGGCCGAGCAGGAAGTACGCCCACTTGGTACTGCAGTGGTGGAGGAAGGGGACCGGCCGGCGCCAGCCGGCGTTGGTGAAGAGCAGGGCCGTCTCGGCGTCGTCGGAACGGACCTCGAAGGTGAACGTGGTGTCGACCCATTCGTCGGGGCCGGCCGTGCACCGCCAGACCACCCGTCGTCCCGGTGCCACGTCGACCACCTCCATGACCGCGGACGGCTCCGTCCCGCCGAAGTGGAACCCGAGCGACCCGCCGGGGGAGTCGTCGCCCCGGACGTCGGCGGTCCACCAGCGGCGGAGACCGTCGCGTGTGGCCACGGCGGCGAAGACCTCGGCGGGTGCCGCCGTCGTGCCGATGCGGTGCCTGATGTCGTGCATGCCCTGGGCTCCCTCGGACGGTGGGACGCGGGCCCCTCGGAGGCAAAATAGGCAACTAAACAGTTGCCTGTCAAGCCGGCCGCGCCCAGCGAGGGTGTCAGAGCAGGCCGTGTCCCCAGGGCCGGTCGGGGCCCGGGCCCGGCGGACAGGCGAAGAGACCGCTCCCGGTGTGCGCCAGATAGGTCGTCAGCGCGTCCTGGCCGGCCAGCCGGCGCTGGATCGGCACGAACTGCGCGCGCGGGTCCTTCTGGAAGCACACGAAGAACAGACCGGCGTCGAGTTCGCCGGTGGTCGGGTCCATGCCGTCGGCGAAGCTGTAGCCGCGCCGCAGGATGGCGGCCCCGTGGTTGGTGGCCGGCGCCGCCACGCGCACGTGGGACCCCTCGGGGATGCGGAGTGCGCCGAAGTCGTCGAGGGCGGCCAGGTCGAGTGGATCGCGCTCGTGGGTCGAACCCAACGGGGCACCGCTGTCCTTCTCCCGACCGATCGTCCGCTCCTGGTCCCCCAGCGTGCTGCGGTCCCAGGCCTCGAGGTGGACGCGGATGCGCCGGGCCACGAGGTAGGAGCCGTTCCGCATCCAGGACTGGTCGCCCGACCCGTCCACCCACACGAAGGTGTCCATGGCCCGCCCGTCGGTGGGATCGAGGTTGGCCGTACCGTCCTTGAACCCGAGGAGGTTGCGTGGGGTCGTCGTGGCGGCCCCGGCCGAGGCGGTCCGTCCGAAGCCCACCTGCAGGTAGCGCAGGGTGACGGCGCCGAGCCCGAGCCGGGTCAGGTTGTGGATGGCGTGGAAGGCCACCTGGGCGTCGTCGGCGCAGGCCTGCACGCACAGGTCACCACCCGTGCGCGCCGGGTCGAGCGCGTCACCCGGGAACGACGGGAGGTCGGCGAGGGCGGCGGGTCGCCTTCTGGACAGGCCGAACCGCCCGTCGAAGAGGGTCGGTCCGTAGCCGAGGGTCAGGGTGAGGCGGGCGGCCGGCAGGTCGAGCGCCTCACCCGTGTCGGCCGGTGGAGCGAACTGGCCCGAGGGACCGGCCACCGACCGGCCGTCGGTCATCTGTCCGGCGGCCGCCGACCACGTCGCCAGCAGTGCGGCCAGCCCCGCCCGGTCGACGCCGGCGACGTCGTAGGCGGCAAAGACCATGCGGGCCTGCTCCGGGGTGGCGATCCCGGCCTGGTGGACGCCCAGGAACGGCTCGGTGGTGTCCGTGTCGGAGGTGGCCGCTCCCGCCGGAACCGTTCCGGCGCCGGCGGCGACGACCGCGGCGGTGGCCAGACCGGAACCGGCCAGCAGCTGGCGACGCGACAGGGCCCCGTGGCGGCGGGCGGTCACGACGGGGCCCCCGCCGTCCCGTAGGGCGCGAGCCGGGCGTCGAGGCGGGCCAGCGTCGAGGCGGTGACGTCGAGCTGGCGCGACAGGGCGAGTCGGGCGGTGGGGGTGACCGAGGTGTCCGGGGTGGTGCGGGGCGGACCCAGCGACGCGATCCCGGCCTCCAGCTGCGCGAGGTCCGCGGTGACCGTGGCGGTCAGCCCGGGGGCCACCAGCCGCCCCAGCGCCGCCACGTCGCCCACGGCGAGGTCGGCGGCGCCGACGGTGGCGGTCACGTCGACGAGCCCGAGGTGCGAGGTGTGTTCCTGGCTCGACGGCAGGGCGTCGTCCACCACCCAGTCCAGCTGGTCGACCGCCACCGACCCGATGGCCTCGGGCCCGAGCCGTAGACGGGAGAGGAGGTACTGGGCGACGGGCGCCTGTGCGGCCAGGGCGGACACGTCGGTGGCGGCCGGTCCACCGGCCCACAGGTCGCGCTCCACCGCGTGCAGGCCGCCGAACGTCCCCCCGGGGGCCACGTCGGTGTCCAGCTCGTCGAGCGTCGAGGCGTTGACGGAGTTGCCGCGCTCGAGGTCCCGGAAGGCGTCGTACTCGGCCTGGGCGTCCAGCTCGTCGCTGCGGGCCGCCGTCGTGTCCCCCCGGGCCACATCGGCCTGGAGGGCCCCGACGGAGGTCACGAAGGCCGCGGTGGAGTCCTGCACCTGGACGGCGAACTCCCGGGTGGCCGCCTCACCGGCCAGCGTCGTGGGCTGTCCCGGCCGTCCCACCGCCGAGCCGTAGTGCGAGGTGACCCCGGCCTCGGGTCCGGCGATCGGCCGGGTGGAGGTGGTGGTGGCGGAGGTGGAGGTCCCCCCGCAGGCGACCGCCGCGAGGGCGACCACGGCGACGACCGCCGGAGCTGCGAGGCGGGCGAAGGGGGTGGCGGCTGCTCGGTTCATGGGGGTCGTCGTCGGCGCCCGGGGTGCGAGGCCGTGACCAGGGTAGATGAGGACCGAGGGGGACGGGCGGCGGCACCGTGGACCCGGGGGTGCACGACGTCCCAGGTAGACTGGTGCCATGTCGCCGAGTACCCCCTCTGGACCGCCGCGCCCGCGCTCCCCGGGTGGCGGGTCGCGCGCCGGCTCCGGTCGCCCCTCCGGGGGATCCTCGGGACGTCCGCCGGCCAGGGACGGCACGGGCCGGGGTGGCCCTGCGGGGGGCGGGGGCACCGGCCGGGGCGGCGCGTCCGGGGGGAGCGGCTCCGGTCGGTCCGCCGGCGCATCGTCGGGCACCGGTTCGGGTCGGCCGGCGGGTCGTGGCGGCGACCCGCGTTGGTCGTCGCGCAGCGACCGCCCCGACCGCAGCGACCGCGCCGGGCGAGGCGACCGCAGCGGAGCCCCGGGGTCGGGGCGCCCGTCGGGCCGACCCTCCGGTCGTCCCCCCGCCCGTCGCGGCACCGACGACGGCGGGTCCTACGGCGACCGTCCCGACGGGAGGCCCGACCGGGGCCAGGTGGTCCGCAAGGGCTGGGGCAGTGTCGCCCGCCGCGGGGCCAGCACCGTGCGCGACGGGGTCGAGCACGGCCCCGACGACGACACGCCCGAGGGCCGGCGTCGCCAGCGGACCCGGACCGACGAATTCGTGCCCGAGGAGTTCGTCCGGGTCGACGACCGGTCCGGCCCACCGGCCGAGCGGTCCCGCCCGCCGGCCCACCGCATGGTGCGGGAGCCCGACGAGCTCCCCGCCGACATCGCCCAGGAACTGGCCACGGCCGCCGGGCCGGACTGGAACTTCCTCCGGGCCCGGGTCAGCGAGCGGATGGCGGCGGGCATCGGCGCCTACCAACGCGAGCGGTACCGCGATGCCGCCCGGATCCTGCGCACCGTGGTCGAGGCCGTGCCCAACGCGCCCTCCCCGCGCGAGCTGCTCGGCCTCGCCCAGTACCACCAGGGCAACTGGAAGGCCGCCCTGCCCAACCTCGAGATGTTCGCCACCCTCACGGGCTCGGTCGACCAGCACCCGGTGCGCATGGACTGCCACCGCGCCCTCGGCCGGCCCAAGCGGGTCGAGGCCCTGTTCGAGGAGCTCCGCAAGGGCTCACCCGACCCGGAGGTCCTCTCGGAGGGCCGCCTCGTCCTCGCCGGGACCCGCGCCGACCTCGGCGACCTCGACGGTGCGGTCCGTCTGCTGGTCGACGCCGGTGCCGGTCGCCTGGTGAAGAACCCCGCCGAGCGCCACCTGCGCCAGTGGTACGTGCTCGGCGACCTGATGGAGCGCTCGGGTGACCTCGCCAAGGCCCGGGAGCTGTTCCTGCGGGTGCGGGCGGCCGACCCCGAGGCCTACGACGTGGTCGCCCGGCTCGAGGCCCTGGGCCCGCCGCCACGTGCCCGACGGGCGCCGAACAGGTCGCGCGGCGGCCAGTAGGCTCTGCCGCCATGAACCTCGAACAGCTGTTGGGTGACGAGGCGGACACCCTGCTCAACCACCGTGCCACCGCCTTCCCGTCCGAGCACATCACCCTTCCGGGGCCCGATGTCATCGACGACGTCTTCCGGGACTCCGACCGCTCGCCGACCGTGCTCCGCAATCTCGGCACCCTCTACAACACGGGCCGCCTGGCCGGCACAGGCTACGTGTCGATCCTCCCGGTCGACCAGGGGATCGAGCACTCGGCGGCCGCCAGCTTCGCCAAGTTCCCGGCCTACTTCGACCCGGCCCGGCTGTGCGACCTGGCCATCGCCGCGGACTGCAACGCCATCGCCACGACCCTGGGTGGGCTCGGCGTCGTGGCCCGTCGCTACGTCCACCGGATCCCGTTCATCGTCAAGCTGAACCACAACGACTTCCTCAACTACCCGAACACCTACGACCAGATCATGTTCTCCGAGGTCCGCCAGGCCGCCGACCTGGGTGCCGTGGGCGTCGGCGCCACCATCTACTTCGGATCCGAGGGTGCCGACCGCCAGATCGTGGAGGTCTCGCGGGCCTTCGCCGAGGCGCACCGTCTGGGAATGTTCACCGTGCTGTGGTGCTACCTGCGCAACCCGGCCTTCAAGCAGGGCGACACCGACTACCACGTGTCGGCCGACCTCACCGGGCAGGCCAACCACCTGGGCGTCACCATCGAGGCCGACATCATCAAGCAGAAGCAGCCGGAGAACAACGGCGGGTACAACGCCCTGCAGTTCGGCAAGACCGATCCCCTCGTCTACAGCGAGCTGACCACCGACCACCCGATCGACCTGACCCGGTGGCAGGTCGTCAACTGCTACGCCGGCCGGATCCCGCTCATCAACTCGGGTGGCGAGTCCAAGGGGGCCGACGACCTGGCCCAGGCCGTCCGGACCGCCGTGGTCAACAAGCGTGCCGGCGGGGCCGGCCTGATCGTCGGCCGCAAGGCCTTCCAGCGCCCCACCGACGACGGCGCGGCCCTCATCCACGCCATCCAGGACGTCTACCTGGACGCCCAGGTGACGGTGGCCTGACCCGCCGGTCCGTCGTGGCCGCGCGGCGAGCGGCGGTAGTGTCTTCCCGGACCCGTCGCGTGTTCGTGGCGCGTCCGCGTGCCCGGGGCCCGGTGGAGGGTCCGGGGAACGGCAACGGCGTCGGTCCGACCGGCGCGCAGACGCGGTAGAGCAGCACGAACAGGAGCAAGGTGTCCGACACCACCACCGACCCGACGCACCACCAGTTGATCGACCGGGTGGTCATCCGTTTCGCCGGCGACTCGGGCGACGGAATGCAGCTGGCGGGGGACCGCTTCACCACCTCGTCCGCCCTCTTCGGCAACGACCTGGCGACCTTCCCCGACTTCCCGGCGGAGATCCGGGCCCCGGCCGGGACGCTGGCCGGCGTGTCCGCCTTCCAGGTCCACATCTCGGACCACGACATCTCGACCCCGGGGGACTCGCCGAACGTCCTGGTGGCCATGAACCCGGCTGCCCTGCGGGCCAACGTCGAGGCGCTGCCGCAGGGCGCCACCATCATCGTGAACTCCGACGCGTTCGACGACCGCAACCTCGCCAAGGCCGGCTACGGGTCCGACCCGTTGGCCGACGGCTCGCTCTCGGCCTTCACGGTCTACGAGGTCCCCATGACCTCCATCACCACCGAGTCGTCCAAGGATCTCGGGGTCAAGCCGCGCGACGCCGAGCGTTCGAAGAACTTCTTCGCCCTCGGACTCATCAGCTGGCTCTACACCAGGCCCGTCGAGCCCACGCTGGCCTGGATCGCCGAGAAGTACGCCGGCAAGGAGCTCGTGAAGGAGTCCAACCAGCGGGCGTTCAAGGCGGGGTACCACTTCGGCGAGACGGCGGAGCTCTTCGAGTCCTCCTACGAGGTGAAGCCGGCCGTCCTGGCACCGGGCGAATACGCCAACATCACGGGCAACACGGCCGCCGCCTGGGGCCTGGTGGCCGCCTCGCTGCGGAGCGGACTGCCGCTGTTCCTCGGCACGTACCCGATCACGCCGGCCTCCGACATCCTGCACGAGCTGTCCAAGCACAAGCAGTTCGGGGTCCGCACGTTCCAGGCCGAGGACGAGATCTCGGGGATCGGCGCCGCCCTGGGTGCCGCCTTCGGCGGGGCCCTCGGGGTGACGACCACGTCCGGCCCGGGCATCGACCTGAAGTCGGAGATGATGGGCCTCGCCATCAGCCTCGAGCTCCCCCTCCTCATCATCGACATCCAACGCGGCGGCCCGTCGACGGGGCTGCCCACCAAGACCGAGCAGGCGGACCTGCTGCACGCCATGTACGGCCGACACGGCGAGGCGCCGCTGCCGATCATCGCCGCCAAGACGCCGTCGCACTGCTTCGACGCCACTCTCGAGGCGGTCCGGATCGCCGTCAAGTACCGGACGCCGGTCATGCTGCTGTCCGACGGGTACCTGGCCAACGGCACCGAGCCCTGGAGGCTGCCCGACCTCGAGAGCCTGCCCACCATCGACCCCGGGTTCGCCACCGGGCCCAACCACGTCGAGGAGGACGGCAGCGAGGACTTCTGGCCGTACCTGCGCGACGACGACACCCTGGCCCGACCGTGGGCCCCGCCCGGCCTGGCCGGCCTCGAACACCGCATCGGTGGCCTCGAGAAGTCCGACGGCCCCGGCAACGTGGACTACGACGGCGCCAACCACGAGCGGATGACCCGGCTGCGGGCCGCCAAGGTGGCCGGCATCGCCGCCGACATCCCGCCGACCGACGTCGACCACGAGGAGGGTGCGGACGTCCTCGTCATCGGCTGGGGCTCGACCTACGGGGCCATCGCCGCCGGCGTCCAGCGCGTCCGGGCCCGCGGCCACCGGGTCGACCAGGCCCACCTGGTCCACCTGAACCCGTTCCCGGCCGACCTCGGTGACGTCCTTGGTCGCTACAAGCGGGTGCTGGTGCCCGAGGTCAACCTGGGCCAGCTCAGCCGTCTCCTGCGGGCCGAGTACCTGGTGGACGCCCGGTCCCTGACCCAGGTGTCCGGCATCCCGTTCCGGGCGGCGGCCATGGAGACCGCCATCCTGGAGCTGATCGAAGAATTGACGGCCGAACAGAAGGCCGAGGACGACGAAGAGGGGTCCGACCGATGACCGACGTGACCGAGGCCGTACCCGTGCCGCTCACCACCCGCAAGGACTGGTCCTCGGACCAGGAGGTCCGCTGGTGCCCCGGGTGCGGTGACTACTCGATCCTGGCCGCCGTCCAGATGCTGATGCCCGACCTCGGGGTGCGCCGGGAGTCCTCCGTGTTCCTGTCGGGCATCGGGTGCGCCGCCCGGTTCCCGTACTACATGAACACCTACGGGATGCACTCCATCCACGGCCGGGCCCCGGCCATCGCCACCGGCCTGGCCACCACGCGCCCGGACCTCGACGTGTGGGTCGTCACCGGGGACGGCGACGCCCTGTCCATCGGCGGCAACCACCTCATCCACGCCCTGCGACGCAACGTGAACATCACCATCCTGCTGTTCAACAACCAGATCTACGGGCTCACCAAGGGCCAGTACTCGCCGACGTCGGAGATGGCCAAGGTCACCAAGTCGACGCCGTTCGGCTCACTCGAGCACCCCTTCAATCCGCTGAGCCTGGCGCTGGGCGCCGAGGCGAGCTTCGTGGCCCGGACCCACGACATGGACCGCAAGCACATGATGGAGACGTTCCGCCGGGCCCACGCCCACCGGGGCGCCTCGTTCGTCGAGATCTACCAGAACTGCAACGTGTTCAACGACGGCGCCTTCGAGCAGATCACCGGCAAGGACCACCGGGCCGACATGCTGATCCCGCTGGTCCACGGCGAGCCCATCCGGTTCGGGGCCGAGGGCCAGTTCGGCGTCATCATGGACCCCGACGGCTCGGTCGAGGTCGTCACCGTGGCCGACGTCGGGGAGGACGCACTGCTCGTCCACGACGAGCACAAGGAGAACCCCGGGCTCGCCTTCCAGCTCAGCCGCCTGTCGCGCGGCCCCTACGAGCCGACGCCGATCGGTGTCTTCCGGGACGTCGACCACGCGGAGTACGGCGAGCAGATGGCCGACCAGATCGCCACGGCCACGGAGCGCCGGGGCCCGGGCGACTTCGCGACGCTGCTGCGGTCCGGATCGTCCTGGACGGTCGAGTAGGCCGGCGGGCGGCTCGGGCGGGGCACATGGACACCCATGTCCTGCTCCTGCGCGGCATCAACGTCGGTGGGCACAACCGGGTGCCCATGGCCGACCTGCGCGCCCTGCTGACCACGCTCGGCTGCGAGGACGTGGTCACCTACGTCCAGAGCGGCAACGTGGTCTGTCGCGCCGGGGGGACGCCCGAGGCACTGGGTGCCGAGGTCAGTGCCGTCCTCGCCGCCGAGCTGGGCCTGACCGTCCCCGTGGTGGGCCGGACCGCCGCTCAGTGGGCGGCGACGGTGGCCGGCAATCCGCTGGTCCACCTCGACGACGACCCCAAGCGACTGCACGTCACCTTCCTCGACGAGGTCCCCGAACCGGACCGGGTGGACGCGCTGGTGGCCGAGGCGGCGGGGCTCGCTCCCGAGGTCCTGTCCGTCTCGGGACGTGACGTCTACCTCCACATCCCGTCCGGATACCACCAGGCCAAGCTCACCAACACGTTCCTGGAGCGGCGCCTCGGCCGGGTGGCCACGGCCCGCAACTGGCGGACCGTCCTGGCCCTGGCGGACCTCGCCGGACTCGCCACCTGACGCCCGGGGCGTCAGCCGACCGCTACGGGGCGACGACGGGCGACGTGGCGGTCGTGACCGGGGCGTTCGGGTCGGGTCCCTGGTAGGTGGCGTAGTCGCCGTCACCGGTCAGCACCATGCAGAACTGGTCGGAAGGGCACGACAGGCTCGTCCCGTCGCCCGCGTACTCGCTGGGGGTGGGGACGACCTTGGCGGGCGACGACCACGTGCCGTCGGCCAGGTGGACCACGTCGCCGTAGGCGTCGACGGCCATGCAGAAGGCCAGGGTGGGGCAGGACACGGCGTCGAGGTGTCCGTCGGGGTCGATCGACCGGGGGGTCGACCAGCCCGACCCGCCGATCCGGACGGAGACGTAGGGGCCGCGCACCGCCACGCACGCCCCCGCCACGGGGCAGGAGACGGCGGAGTCCCCGGTCAGGGAGGCCGGCCAGGGCGCGGGGGACCCCGTCCAGGTGCTGCCGTCCCAGTCGAGGACGGTGTCACCCACGAGGGCGGTGCAGGCCGTGGTGCCGGTGCAGGACATCCCGACGCGGCCCGACTGGTAGAGGCCGACGGTGGCCGACCCCACCCGCGTGGTCATCACCTGGGGCACCGACCAGCTCGTCCCGCGGAGGACGGCCACGTGGCCCGTGTTGTCCACGTAGGCGCAGAACTGCCCGGTCGGGCAGTCGACCGCCGCGGACCGGGCGCCCTGGTGGTCGGGCCCGGGGTCCGCGGGGTTGGCCGGAGCCGCCGGTGCGGCCGCCAACGCCGCCGGCGCGGACCAGTTCGTCCCGTCGCCGAGAGACGTGTGCCCCGACCCGTCGACCACCGCGCACAGCGGGCCGGAGGTGCAGGCGATGCCGGCCAGTTCCGGTGCGGTCGCCGCGCCACCGGGCGGCTGGGGGTAGTAGACGGACTGCGTACCCCAGATGGCGCCGTCCCAGGCGTTGACCACGCCCGGCCCGGTGGAGTCCGAGACGTCGGCCTCGTTGGCGCCACCGCCGACGGACACGCAGAACACCCCGGAGATGCACGAGACGCCGGTGTAGCCGCCGGCCGGGGGCAGCGTCGTCGCCGGGTGGGCCCAGCCGACGGTGGGGACGACCGGCGAGGGGACGGTGGTGGGCACGGCCGAGGGCACGGTGGTGGTAGGCGCGGTGGTGGTCGACGCCGAGGTCGTCGGCGCGCTTCGGTGCACGGAACGGGCCACGGAGGACGACCCGCAGGCCGTGGACACCAGGGCCACGGTCAGCGTCAGGGCCACGGCGGCGCCCGCCCCCACTCGTCGTCCTGGTGCCACCTGCCCTCCGAGTGGGTCGTCTCTCGCCGGCGGCCCAGGCTAGCGGGGTGTAGGAGGGTGGTGGCCGCGGTCGCCTACGGTGGTGACGTGCGGGCGGCGGAGGTTCCACGGTGACCACGGAGAACGTGGCGATCCTCTTCACGGACATCGTGGGCTCCACCGAGCTGTCCCAGAAGCTGTCCCAGGACCGGGCGGACGAGATCCGACGCGAACATTTCTCCGTCCTGCGCCAGGCCATCGCCGAGGCCGGGGGGCGGGAGGTGAAGAACCTCGGCGACGGCCTGATGGTCGTCTTCTCCTCCGCCTCGGCGGCATTGACTTGCGCGGTGGCCATGCAGCAGGGCGTCGACGTGGCGAACCGGAACGCGGCGCACGCCGTCGGGCTCCGGGTCGGGATCAGCGGGGGCGAGGTCGGAGCGGAAGAGGACGACTACTTCGGTGACCCCGTCGTGGAGGCCGCCCGACTGTGTGCCCGGTGCGACAGCGGACAGGTGCTGGCCGCACAGATCGTGCCCGCCATGGCCGGCCGCCGCAGCCGGATCGAGTGCCGGACGCTCGGCGAGCTCGAGCTGAAGGGCTTGCCCGAGCCGGTCCCTACGGTTGACGTGGTGTGGGAGCCCATCGGCGGCGCCACCGCCACTGAGTTCGTCCCGCTACCCGCCCGCCTGGGCGTGCGACCCGATGTGGGGGTGGTCGGCCGGTCGTCCGAGGTCGCGACGGGTCTGGACGCCTGCAAGCGGGTGGCGAGCGGGACCGGGCGCGAAGTTGTGCTCATCTCCGGTGAGGCCGGACTCGGCAAGACCACGCTGGCCGCCGAGATCGCCCGGGCCGCGTTCACTTCGGGCGCCACGGTGCTGTTCGGGCACTGCGAGGAGGAGTTGGCCACGCCCTACCAACTCTTCGCCGAGGCGCTGGGGCACTACGTGACCCATGCGCCCCAGGCCGAGCTCGAGGCCCACGTGGCGGTCCACGGCTCCGAATTGTCCCGACTCGTCCCCGCGTTGGCGAGCCGGGTCCGCGACCTTCCGCCCACCAACGCCACCGACAGCGACACCGAGCGGTTCCTCCTGTTCGGAGCCGTCGTCGGCCTGCTGACCATGGTGGGCGAGGACCGGCCCGTGGTCGTGGTGCTCGACGACCTCCAGTGGTCCGACAAGGGCAGTCTGCTGCTGCTCCGGCACCTGGCGTCGTCCGACACGCCCCTGCGACTCCTCGTCGTCGGCACCTACCGCGACAGCGAGCTCGCAAGTGCGCATGCGCTGGTGGACACGCTGGCCGCACTCCGACGCCAGTCCGGCGTGTCGCGGATCGATCTGGTCGGACTCGACGACACCGGGGTCATGGAGCTGATGGAGGCCGCCGCCGGCCACGCCCTCGACGATTCAGGTGTCGGGTTGGCGCACGCCATCTACCGCGAGACCGACGGCAACCCGTTCTTCGTGGGCGAGGTGCTCCGCAACCTCGTCGAGACCGGAGCCATTCGCCAGAACGCCGAAGGCCGGTGGGTGCCCGAGGAGAATCTCGACGTGACCGCCCTACCCGACTCGGTGCGCGAGGTGATTGGGGCCCGGGTGCTCCGCCTCGGCAAGGAGGCCGGTCGGATCCTCTCGGTGGCGGCGGTCATCGGACGTGACTTCGACCTCGACCTGCTGGCTGCGTCCACCAACAGCGACGAGGACGATGTGCTCGACGTCCTGGACGCTGCGGCCGGGGTCTCCCTCGTGCGGGAGCTGGCGGACACGCCGGGGCGCTTCAACTTCGCCCACGCCCTCATCCAGCACACGCTCTACGAGAATCTGGGCGGGACCCGGCGGGCCCGTGCGCACCGTGCCGTGGCCGAGGCCCTGGAGGTACTCTGCGGCGGCCATCCGGGAGCCCGGATCGGTGAGCTGGCCCGTCACTGGTGCAACGCCACCCGGCCGATCGATCTCACCAAGGCGATCACCTACGCCGGACAGGCCGGTGACGCCGCCCTGGCCGCCTTGTCGCCCGACGAGGCGCTCCGCTACTACGGCCAGGCGCTTGAGCTCTGTGGCCAGGCCGACGCCGCTGACGCCACGCAGGTCCTGGACCTGACCATCGGCCGGGGCATCGCCCAGCTGGCGACCGGTGACCCGGCGTTTCGGAGGACGCTGCTCGACGCGGCCCGCCGAGCCGTCGAACTGGACGACACGGAGCGCCTGGCGGCGGCGGTCCTCGCCAACAACCGGGGATGGGCCTCGGTCGTCGGTGAGGTCGACGAGGAGAAGGTGTCCATGCTGGAACTGGCTCTGGACCGACTTGGACCAGACCGGATCGAGCGGGCGCAGGTCCTGGCCACGATCTGCGCGGAGCTGCTCTACGGAGATGCCATCGAACGACGCAGTGCGCTGGAGGACGAGGCGATGGAGATCGCCCTCGCCTCCGGTGACGACGTCACCATCGCGCAGGTCGAGCTCCGGCTCGCCAATGGGCTGCAGGCTCCACGCTGGCAGGGTCGCCTCCGGGAACTGGTCGCCGATGCCGTGGTCCGCGCGGAGCGGATCGGTGATCCCGGACTGTCGGCCAGGGTGGGTGGTTACCGGTTGAATCTCGCGATCTGGTCGGGGGACGTCGCGGAACTCGACCGGGGGTACAGGATCCAGGCGGCGCTCGTCGAGCGAATGCACGATCCATTCCTACGATGGACCCTCGCGATGGTCACGTCCGTGCGAGCTCACATCGCCGGTGACGCCGATCTTGCCCAGGCGAGTGCCGACGACGCACTGCTGGTGGGTACCGCCGGCAATCAGCCCGACGCACCGCTGCTGCACGCCATGCAGATGGCGGCGGTCAACTGGATGCGTGGATCGATGGGCGAGCTCGTACCGATGCTCGCCGAGGTGGCCGAAGCGACACCGGGTATCCCGGCGGTCTCGGGCTTTCTTGCACTTGCCTGCGCGGAGGGAGATGACCTGGACCGGGCCGGACAGCTCCTCGACCGGTTCGCCGCCGACGGCTACGTGCTCCCGCAGGACAACGCGTGGATGGACGGCATGGTGGAGTACGCCGAGGCCGCCATCGAATGCCGGCATCCCACCCACGCTGAGCACATCAGCGCCCAGCTCGCCCCGTTCGCCGACCAGGTCGCCAACAACGCGGTGACCTGCGAGGGTCCGGTGAGCCACTATCTCGGCGGGCTGGCCGCCGTCCGGGGTCGCTTCGACGAGGCCGAGTGGTACTTCGCGCAGTCCGAGGCGCTCTGCCGGCGGATGAGTGCCAAATTCTACGGGGCCCGGACCTACCTCCTGTGGGGGCGGATGCTGGCCGAGCGGGGAGCCCCGGGTGACATGGGCGAGGCGCGTCGATTGCTCGGGCGGGCCCACTCGGTGGCGGAGGCCCAGGGGTATCTTGTGGTTCAACGACGTGCTGGTGCGGCCATCCGCTCCCTCGGCTGAACCACTCCCACATCAGGAGGTCGACCACCGGGGCACAGCCGCCGACCACCCGGGTGCAGGCTCCCCCGGAGCCCTCCGTGGCGTCGTGCGGCCGGGCCTCAGTCCGGGTCGAGGGCCCGGAAGACCATCCCCGTGCGGGGCTTCGGGTGGAAGTAGGTGCTCTTCGGCGGCATCCGCCGGCGGGCCCGCGCCCAGGCGTCGATCTGGGCGATGGCCACCGGCGACAGCAGCACGGCGGCCTGGGCCGCCTCGGACGTCACGGCCGCCACCGCCTCCGGCCAGCTGTGGGCGAAGGTCAGCTCGTGGTCGGGGAGCTCGGCCAGCACCATGGCCACCATGGAGGAGACGAGGTCCGAGCCGGCCGCCTCGGGGGTACCGTCCCGTGGGGTGAGCATCCAGCAACCGGCCGGGGTCACCAGTGCGAGGGCCGACGACTCGCCCAGCGCGGTGGTCGTGCGCTCCGTGCAGTCCCCCGCCCGGGCCACGTCGAACCACGAGGCGAAGGCGTCGACCAGGTCGAGCCCGTCGGGCAGTCCGGACAGCAGGCGGTGGATGGGCCCGATCGACAGCGTGTCCTCGGCGAGTTCGACGACGAGGGCCAGGACACCGTCCGCGCCCGGGGTGCCGGCCCCCGCCCCCTCACGGTAGGTGGAGGCGGTGGCGAGGCGGTGGTGCCCGTCGGCCACCACCACCGGGGCCGAGCCGACCACGGCGGCGACGGCCGCCATCACCGACGGGTCGTCGACGACCCAGAGCTCGTGGAGGACGCCGTCGTCGTCGGTGGCCGCCGCCGTCGGTACCCGGTCGGTGTCGAGCAGCGCGGTCAGCCCCGCAGCCAGCGAGAGGCCCCAGATGGGGGAGAGGTTCACGCGTGTGGCGCCCAGGAGCTCGAGCCGGTCGCTCTTCGCCTTGGGCAGCGTCTCCTCGTGGGGGAGCACCTCCTCGACGCTGCCCGGCTCGATCCCGAGCTCGCCGAGGACGCCGACGGTCACCGATCCGTCGGTGTCGGTCATCCGGTAGGCGTAGAACGCGGGGACCGGATCACGGACCAGGATCCCGTCGGACCGCCACGCGTCCAGCCGTGCGGCGGCGGCGGCGTAGCGGTCGCCGCCGGACCGGGGGTCGGGCTCGGGCAGCTCGACGAGGATGGCGTTGGCACTGTGCCGGGCGGCGAGAGCGGCCCGCTCGGTCGGCCCCACCACGTCGTAGGGCGGGGCGATCACCTTGGCGAGCTCCACCCGGGTCGGGTCGTACCGGAGTCCGGCGAAGGGTGCGAAGCGCGGCATGGGGACTGATTACACCACACCGGTCCCGGATCGACGGCGAACCCCCGCCCGCTCCGGACCGGCGGCTCAGGCCGAGTGGGCGATGAGCGCCGCCAGCGCGGCCGCCCCGGTCGGGTTGAGGTGGACCTGATCGGGCGTGAACCACTCGGGGTGCGGGGTGGCCAGTGCGTTCCAGTCGGCCAGGACGGCCACCCCGGGGTAGCGGGCCACCCCGGCGGCGAGCACGGCGTTGTCGCCGGCAGCCCAGTCACGGGGGACGCAGACGTTGACGAAGACCACCCGCGTGACCCCCTGGGCCGCCTGCATCATGGCGTCCACGTCGGACGAGGTGACCGTCCCGTTGGTGCCGAGCTCCACCACCAGCACCCGGCCGAGGGTGCCGGCGGCCCGGTCCGCCTGGACCACACCGATCCCGGCCTCGAACTGGCGGCTCACGAGGCCGTCGACGGTCACGTCGGGCAGGTCGGCGGTCAGCTCCGGCTGGATGTCCAGCATGATCGAGTCACCGACCGCCGTCACGGGGCCGGGCACGGGCACCGGTGCCGTCGTGGTCGTCGTCGTCGTCGTGCTCGTCGTCGTGCTCGTCGTGGGGGCGACGGCGGAGGGGTCGGCCGGCGGCGCCGTCACCGGCGTGGCGGTCGGGGAGGAGGCGAGTGCCGCGTGCCCGGACAGGGGTGCCGCCGCCGGCGCGGCGCGGTTGTCCGCCACGCCGAGGCCGACCAGCCCGACCAGGACGAGCAGCAGCACCACTCCGATGGCGCGATCCACACCGCGGATGCCCGACACGCAGCCCAGTCTTGCGCACGGGGTGCCCCGGGCGGGGGCAGGGGCGCGGCCGGCCCCCGGCGCAGCCGGCCCGGTGGCGTTGTCCCGGCCCCTCCGGGCGTGCTCGTAGACTCGGCCCGTGGACGGCGTCGACGAACGGCCAGTGGTGGCGGACACCGGAGTCGCCGATCCCGGGCTCGACCGGATCTGGACCGTCCCCAACGTGGTCACCTTCGTGCGGCTGGCCTGCATCCCCCTCTACGTGTGGCTCCTCTTCGGCGCCCACCAGCAGACCTGGGCCGCCCTGGTGCTGGCGGCGCTCGGCGCCACGGACTGGGTCGACGGCTACGTCGCCCGCCGGTTCCACCAGGTCACCACCCTCGGCAAGGTCCTCGACCCCGTGGCCGACCGGGTGCTCATGCTGACCGCCGTCCTGACGATCATGATCCACGGCGCCGTACCGGTGTGGTTCGGCGTGGCGACCCTGGCCCGCGAGGTGGTGGTGTCGGGAGCGGTCCTGCTGCTGGCCTCGCTGGGTGCGGCCCGGATCGACGTGCTGTGGGTCGGCAAGGCGGGCACCTTCGCCCTGATGACGGCCTATCCGCTGTTCCTGGTGAGCGACGGTCCCGCCGGGTGGCAGCAGGTGCTGCGGGTCGTCGCCTGGATCATCGGCGGGCTGGGCCTGACGCTGGCCTGGGTGGCGGCGGCCTCCTACGTGCCGGTGGCCCGCCGCGCGCTGGCCGCCGGGCGGCACCACGACGCAGGACCGACACCGTGAGGCGGACGGGATGAGACCGACGAGATGGGGATGAGCAGATGAAGGCAGTGATCATGGCCGGCGGCGAGGGCACCCGACTGCGCCCGTTGACCTCCAACCAGCCCAAGCCGATGCTGCCCATGGCCAACATCCCGATGATGGAACACGTGGTGAACCTGCTGCGGACCCACGGCTTCGAGGACATCGTGGTGACGGTGGCCTTCATGGCCAACGCCATCCGCACGTACTTCGGTGACGGCTCCGAGTTCGGCGTGCGGATGGTCTACGCCACCGAGTCCACGCCGCTCGGCACCGCCGGCTCCGTCCGCAACGCCAAGGACGAGCTCGACGAGCGGTTCCTGGTGATCAGTGGCGACGTGCTGACCGACATCGACCTGGGCGCCGTGGTGGACTTCCACGACGCCCACGGGGGCCTGGCCACCCTGGCCCTCAAGGCCGTCGAGAACCCACTCGAATTCGGGATCGTGATCACGAACGAGGACGGGTCGATCGAGCGGTTCCTCGAGAAGCCGACCTGGGGCCAGGTCTTCAGCGACACCATCAACACCGGCATCTACGTCCTCGAGCCGGAGATCTTCGACTACATCCCCGAGGGGCAGTCGGTCGACTTCTCCGGCGAGTCCTTCCCGGCGGCGCTGGCCGACGGCAAGGGACTCTACGGCTACGTGGCCGAGGGCTACTGGGAGGACGTGGGCACCCTCGAGGCGTACCTCAGCTCGCACCACGACATCCTGGACGGCAAGGTCCAGGTCGACATCGACGGGTTCCCCCTCCGCCCGGGCGTGTGGGTGGGCAAGGGTGCCGAGATCGATCCCAGCGTCGAGCTGGTGGGCCCCGCCGTCATCGGCGACAACTGCGTGGTCGGTCCGGGTGCCCGGCTCGGCGCCTACTGCACGCTCGGTCGCAACGTCCGGATCGGCGACAACGCCGTGGTCGAGCGTTCGGTGGTGCACGACAACACGTACCTCGGCTCCGGGGTCCGCGTGGAGGGCAGCGTGCTCGGGCGGGGGTCCGACCTCCGCCAGGGGGTCCGCTGCGAAGAAGGCGTCGTCCTGGGCGACGAGTGCTTCGTCGGCGCCCACGCCGAGATCAGCGCCGGGGTCAAGATCTACCCGTTCAAGACGGTCGAGGCCGGCGCCATCGTCAACTCGTCGATCGTCTGGGAGTCGCGCGGGGCGCGCTCGCTGTTCGGCCGGGACGGCGTGCGGGGCCTGGCCAACGTGGACATCAGCCCGGAGCTGGCCGTCCGCCTCTCGATGGCCTGGGCCTCGACGCTCGAGAAGGGAGCCACGGTGACCAGCTCCCGGGACACCAGCCGGGCGGCACGCGTCCTGAAGCGGGCGATCATGGTCGGCTGCAACGCGGCGGGGGTGAACGTCGACGACCTCGAGGCCGCCACCGTGCCGGTCACGAGGTTCCAGGTCACGTCGTCGGCCAGCACGGCGGGCGTGACGGTCCGTCTCGACCCGCACGATCCCCAGTCCGTGGTGCTCCGGTTCTTCGACAAGGACGGCATCGACGTCGACGAGACGACCCAGCGCAAGATCGAGCGCCTCTACCACCGCGAGGACTTCCGCCGGGTCCTGGCCCGGGAGATCGGTGACATCGGCTTCCCCCCGAGGACCCTCGAGCACTACACGCAGGCCCTGATCGACTCGGTCGACCTGTCCTCGGCCCGGACCGCCGGCCTCAAGCTGGTGCTCGACTACTCCTTCGGCACGTCGAGCTTCGTGATGCCCAACCTGCTGGCCAAGCTCGACGCCGAGGTGCTGGTGGTCAACCCCTACGCCAACACGGCCGGCGTGCTGACCTTCGACCGGGCCGCGTCGGCCGCCCGGGTGTCGGAACTGGTGCGGGCATCGGGAGCCCACCTGGGTGCGGTCCTCGACCCGGGCGGGGAGTTCGTCGACATCGTCGACGACGCCGGTCACATGCTGAGCCACGACGAGGCGCTCCTGGTCCTGGTGACCCTGGTCACCGAGGCGGTCCCCGGGGCCCGGATCGCGCTGCCGGTGGCGGCCAGCGGCGTGGCCGAGCGGATCTGCCAGGCGGCCGGGGCCGAGATCGTGTGGACGAAGCTGTCGGCCTCCCACCTCATGGACGTCGCCCGCTCGGAGAAGGTCACCCTGGCGGCCAGCCAGTCGGGAGGCTTCATCTTCCCGTCGTTCCTGCCCGCCTTCGACGGCGCCGCCACCCTGGTGAACCTGGTGGCGCTGCTGACCGCCAGCGGGCGGACCCTGTCCGAGCTGGTGGGTGCCATGCCGCCGGTGCGCATCGCCCACCAGTCGGTCCACACGCCGTGGGACCAGAAGGGGATGCTCATGCGGACCCTGGTGGAGCGGTCCCAGGGGCGCGAACTCGTGCTCGTCGACGGGGTCAAGGTCCTGGAGGACGACGGGTGGGCCCTCGTGCTCCCGGACCCGGAGGAGCCGCTGACCCACGTATGGGCGGAGGCACCCAGCGCGTCCCGGGCGGAGGCGCGGGTGGCCGAGTACACCACCCGGCTCGAGCACCTGCTCCACTGACGTCGGGGTGCCGCCGGCGGCCCCCGACGGCACCGTGACCGGGACGGCGGCCCCGGCGCGGGTCGGGTAGGGTCGGGCGCCATGAACGTGCCTGACGATCTGCGCTATTCGAGTGACCACGAATGGGCCCGGGCGACCGGCGACCGCATCCGGGTGGGGATCACCGACTACGCCCAGGACGCACTCGGCGACGTGGTCTTCGTGGATCTGCCGGACCCGGGCGCGACGGTCGAGCCCGGCGGGCTGATCGGGGAGGTCGAGTCGACCAAGTCCGTGTCGGAGATCTACGCCCCGGTGGCCGGCGAGGTCGTGGCCGTCAACACCTCGCTGATGGACACGCCCGAGCAGATGAACGCCGATCCCTACGGCGGGGGCTGGATCTGCGAGATCGCCCCCCGCGACCCGGGCGCCGTCGACGCCCTCCTCGACGCCGCCGCCTACCGGCAGCTCACGGAAGGTTGACCCCCACCCTCGCCACACCGCCCCGGAGCGCCGTCGTCGGAGCGGCTACGTTTGGTGACGTGTTCTGTCACCAGTGCGGCCACCGCAATCCCGAGGGCGTGAACTTCTGCTCGTCCTGCGGAGCGTCGTTGGTGACCTCGGCCCCCGACACCTCGGTGTCGGTCGCCCCCGTCGACCTCGGCGACGCCGCGGAGGCCGCGCCACCCGTCGGCCAGCTCGAGCTCCCCCGGGGGGTCGGGCTGCTCGTGGTGCGCCGCGGCTCGGACGACGGCGCCCGGTTCCCGCTCGACCAGCGTGAGACGACCGTGGGGCGGCACCCGGACTCCGACGTGTTCCTGGACGACATCACCGTGTCCCGCAAGCATGCGGTGTTCGTGACCGAGGGGCAGACCACCTCGGTGCGCGACGCGGGCTCGCTCAACGGCACCTACGTGAACCGGGTCCGCATCGACGACGCCGTCCTGGCGAGCGGGGACGAGGTCCAGATCGGCAAGTTCAAGCTCGTCTACCTGCGGGGGGCCGGCGAGTGAGCGCACGCTCCTACCTCTCGATCGGTGACGTCCTGACCCTGCTCCGCCAGGAGTTCCCGGACGTGACCATCTCGAAGATCCGCTTCCTCGAGAGCCAGGGGCTGGTCAACCCGGAGCGCACGCCCTCGGGCTACCGCAAGTTCTACGAGCACGACGTCGAGCGCCTGCGCTGGGTCCTTCGCCAGCAGCGCGAGCACTTCCTTCCGCTCAAGGTCATCAAGGACCGGCTGGACGAGGACACCGCCGCCGCCACGCCCGTCGTCTCCCCCGTGACGCCGGCGGACGGGGCCCACGGACCCACCGTCCCGGCCGAGGCGCACGTCACCGGGGCACCCGCCGCGCCCCCGGCTGCTCCGGTACCCGCCGCGTCGGCGGAGGACGCGCCGCTGCTGGTGGCGGCCGGCGCCGACGCCTCCCCGATGGCGCGCCACCGGGCGCCGGAGCACGCGACCGTGGGGGCCGGCGCGGTCACCGCGCCGACGTCGTCGGGGGTGGCCGCCGGCGGCCCGGCCCCGTCCCACCGACCGGCGCCGCCCGCCCACCCGGCCGATCCGCCGGTGGCCAACGGCACCGGCAACGGATCGACCGGACACGACGAGCCCGCCACCGCGCCCGACGCGCCACCGCCCGCACCCACCCCCGCCGCGTCACCGCCCGCCGCGGCCGCCGCGCCCGGGGCACCGGCACCCCGGGCACCGAAGCCGACCCGTGCCCCGAAGGCGTCCACGGCCCGACCGGCGGCGACCTCCGCCGGCGGAGCCGGCGACGACGCACCCGTGACGCTGGCGTCGCCGGGCGGCGCCTCCCTGTCGGTCGACGACCTGTGCGCGGCCAGCGGCCTCACGGCGGAGGACGTCGTGCAGCTCCAGGAGTACGGGCTGCTGTCGGCCACCGTGTCCGCCGGCGTCGAGTTCTTCGACGAGGAGGCGCTGACCGTGGCGAAGCTGGCGGCCAAGTTCGCCGCCTTCGGGATCGAGGCCCGACACCTCCGCCTCTACAAGAACGCCGCCGAGCGCGAGGCGGGGTTCATCGAGCAGATCGTGATCCCCATGGTCCGCCAGCGCAATCCCGAAGCCCGGGCCCGGGCCACCCAGACCGCCGAGGACGTGGCCCGCCTGGGCCAGCAGCTGCGGGGCTCGCTGCTGCGCTCGGCCCTGCGCGACCTGCTCGCCCCGTAGTCGGGGCACCGGGAGGGCGCGTCGCACCGCCGGACGGCGCCGAGTAGGTTTGGTGCATGGTCGAAGTACGGCTCCGTGCGGTTCGGGTGGACCTCCAGTCGAACACGCCGGTCCTGCTGCTCCAGGAGTCCGAGGGTCTCGGCCGGACGCTGCCGATCTTCATCGGGGCGCCCGAGGCCACCGCCATCGCCTTCGCCCTCCAGGGCATGGACACCCCGAGGCCGATGACCCACGACCTCATCCGCGACCTGCTCGACGCCCTCGACGCGGAAGTCGTGCGGGTCGTGGTGACCGAGCTCCGCGCCAGCACGTACTACGCCGACATCGTGCTGATGCATGCCGGCCACGAGGTGCCCGTGTCGTCCCGCCCCTCCGACGCCGTGGCCGTCGCCGTGCGCACCGGGGCGCCCCTGTACGTGGCCGACGACCTCATGGACGCCGAGGGCGTGATGCTCGCCGTCGACGAGGAGGAGGACGAGGAGGGCGACGACGAGGAGTCGACCGAGGAGGTCGGCAACCCCGAGGAGATCGTCGGCGAGTTCCGCAGCTTCCTGGACAGCATCCGCCCGGAGGACTTCTCGTCCTGAGGGCTCCCACCGGGGGTGGGCCCCGGGGGACGTGTCCGCGTCAGGCGCCGGGCCGCACCAGCATCCGGCCGCGCACCCGCCCGGCCAGGATGTCCTCGAGGACGGGCGCCAGCCCACCCAGGCCCACCTCGCCCTCGACCAGCCGGTCGACCACGTCACCCGGCACCCACCGGGCCAGCTCGCCCCACACGACGCGGCGTTCCCCGACGGGGGTCAGCACGGTGTCGATACCGAGCAGGGCGACGTTGCGGACGATGAACGGGTAGACCGAGGTCTCGACGCGGGTGCCACCGGTCAGCCCGCTGGCCGCCACCGCCGCCCCGTAGCGGAGCGTGCGGAGCACGGCGGACAGGGTGGCGCCCCCCACGCAGTCGATGGCGCCGGCCCACCGTTCGGGTCCCAGGGTGCGGTCGGGGGCGACGAGCAGGTCCTCGCGCCCGATCACGTCGGCCGCCCCGATGCCCTCGAGGTAGGGGCGCTCGACCGTCCGTCCGGTGCTGGCCACGACCTCGTACCCCCGGGCCGCAGCCAGGGCGACGGCCATCCCCCCGACGCCGCCGGACGCGCCGGTGACCAGTAGCGGTCCGGTGCCGGGGCGGAGCCCGTGGTGCTCCAGCCGGTGGAGGGACAGCGCGGCGGTGAAGCCGGCGGTGCCGAGGGCGGCGGCCCGGCGGGCGGTCAGTCCGTCCGGCAGTGGCACCACCCAGTCCGACGGGACCCGCGCGTAGCGGGCGAACCCGCCGTGGCGGGCGACGCCGAGGTCGTACCCGTGGACGATGACCTCCGAGCCCACCGCCACCGCCGGGTCCTCGGACGCCACGACGGTGCCGACGAGGTCGACGCCGGGTACCAGGGGGGAGATCCGGGCCACCCGGTTGCCGGGACGGGTGACCATGCCGTCCTTGTAGTTGACCGCCGACCAGTCGACGGCGACCAGCACCTCACCGGCGGGCAGGTCGTCCAGCGTCAGCGGGGACACCCCGGCGTGGACCGCGTCGTCCGTGGCCGTCACCACGAAGGCGTCGAAGGGTCCGTCGGGGGCTGCGGCCTGCGGTTCTGCGCCATCGGCCGGAGGAGACGGGGAGTGCGGGGTCATTGCAGGTACCGTACAGATTCCATGACGACCGAGGAGACGACCGGAGGCCCGGTGGCCGGATGGTGGCCGTCGCCGTGGTCGTCGGCCCAGGTGGCGGCCGGCAAGGTCTCGAGGGGCGGGCTCCAGGCGGACGGCGCCCGGGTGGCGTGGGTCGAGTCCCGCCCCGACGAGGGCGGCCGCCAGGTCGTCGTGACCGTCGACCCGCGACCCGGCGGGGACGGCGCGCCGGTCGTCGTGTCCCCCGACGGCACCAGCGTGCGCAGCCGGGTCCACGAGTACGGCGGGGGAGCGGCCACCCTGACCGACGGCATCCTGTACTACGTGGACCAGGACGACCAGGCCTGGTACCGGGTGGGGCCGGGCCCCGACGCCGTGCCGGTCCGCCTGGCCGGTACCGGGGCCGGCGGGGCGCGCCACGCCGACGGCCGCGTCACCGCCGACGGGCACTGGCTGGTGTCGGTGGAGGAGCGCGTCGACGGGACGACGGCGGAGCACCGCCTGGTGGCCACGCCCACGGACGGCTCGGGCCCGGCCCGGGTGCTGGTCGAGGACGGCCACTTCGTGGCCGCCCCCCGCCCGTCGCCCGACGGCAGGTGGCTGGCCTGGTGCACGTGGGACCATCCCGACATGCCGTGGGACGCCGCCCGCCTGCGGGTGGCCCGCCTGCGCGCCGTCGACGGCGTCCCCACGCCCGGGCCGCCCCGCACCGTGGCCGGGGGTCCCGGGGTCGCGGCGGGCCAGCCCCGGTGGGCCGCCGACGGCGCCCTGCTCTTCGTGGACGACCGGACCGGTTGGTGGCTCCCGTACCGCCTGGCGCCGAACCGGCTGGAGGAGCCCGCGTCGGACGGGGAGGCGCTCGTCGACGTCGCCGCCGAGTTCCACGGACCGGACTGGGTGTTCGGCCAGCACACGTTCGACGAGCTGGCCGACGGTTCGCTGGTGGCCCGCATGGGCACCGGTGGGCGCGACCGTCTGGTGGTGCTGCGCCGGCCCACGACCGACCCGGACAGCGGCGGCTGGGCCGTCGAGGAGATCGACCAGCCGTGCGTCAGTCTGGCCGGGGTGGTCAGTCCCGACGGCATCGACGCCGTCGTCCTGGGCACGACGGCCACCGAGGCCGCCGCCGTGCTGGCGGTGGCCCTCGACGGGGCCCGGCCCGCCCGTCGCCTGTCGGCCCCACCCCGGGTGTCGGTGCCGGCGGAGCGGGCGTCCCCGGCCGGGGCCCGGGTGGCCGCCACCCCCACCCACGACGTCCCCGGCCTGTACTTCCCGCCGACGAATCCCGACGTGACGCCCGAACCCGGGCGGCTCCCGCCCCTGGTGGTGTTCTGCCACGGAGGCCCGACCGCCGCCGCCGAGCCCGGCTACGACCCCGTGGTGCAGTTCCTCACCAGCCGCGGCATCGCCGTGGCCGCCGTCGACTACCGGGGGAGCACCGGGTACGGGCGGGAGTACCGCGACGCCCTGCGGGGTGGCTGGGGCGAGGCCGACGTCGACGACTGCGTGGCGTTCGCCCGGTCGCTGGCCGACGCCGGTCTGGTCGACGGGGGCCGGATGGCCATCCGCGGCACCAGTGCCGGTGGGCTGACCGCGCTGTCGGCCCTCGTCAGGTCACGGGTGTTCGCCGGAGCGGTCGCCTGGTACGGGGTGACCGACCTGGCCGCACTGGCCGCCGACACCCACGACTTCGAGTCCCGCTACACCGATCGCCTGGTGGGCCCGCTCCCCGAGGCGGCCGCCACCTACCGGGACCGTTCGCCGCTCCACCACACCGCCGACCTCGTGGGCCGGGTGCTGCTGCTCCAGGGCTCCGACGACCCGATCGTGCCGCTCGACCAGGCCGAGCGGTTCGCCGCCGAGCTGCGCGCCGGCGGGGCCGCCTGCGAATTGCGGGTGTTCCCGGGCGAGGGGCACGGCTTCCGCGCCGCGTCCACGATCGAGGCGGCCCTCGACGCCGAACTCGGCTTCTACCGGTCGCTGTTCGCCCCGGACGGGGACGGCCGTGGCTGAGGCACGGTCGGCGGCCGACCTCCGGCGGACCGTGGTGGCGTGGCTCCGGCACCTCACGGCCGACGAGCGCGACGCCTTCCTCTACGGGATGTCCGCGGTCTTCGCCGGGGTGACCGCGGTGGCCATGAGCATCCCCCTCTACCGCCAGTGGGGTCAGCTCGCCGTCGGTCCCTACGTCGTGGGGACGATCTGGATGGTCGTGGTGTCCCGGCGGCGGGCCGCGGCGGCCCGGGCCTCCGCCGACGGGGTGGCCAACGGACGCGTGTGGAAGGCGGCCCGACTGGTCGCCTTCCTGATCGTGCTGCTGGGGGCGACGGTGGTGCCCCTGGCCCTCGAGGTCGTGTGGGCCTCCGAGGGCAACGCCGCCCTGCACGTCCAGCCCGAGGTCCTGGTGGTGGAGCGGGCCGGTGTCCGGGCGGCCCACGGACAGGACCCCTACCAGGTGGTGGACCGGAACGGTCACATCCTGATCCGCCAGAGTGCGATCCCCGTCTACGAGCTCTACTACCCGTACCTGCCGGGAATGGTCGTGTTCGGGTTCTCCAGCGGGAGCAAGGTCGAGGCCCGCCTGACCGACGCGCGCCTCCAGTTCCTGGTGTTCACCGTGCTCGTGTCACTCGTGGCGCTGAGCCGCATGCGACCGTCGACCGACGCCCGGACGCGCGCCTTCCAGGCCCTGACGGCGCTGCCCACCGCCGCGCTCCCGCTGGCCACGGGCGGGGACGACATGCCGGTGGTGGCGCTGATGCTGCTCGGGCTGGTGGCCCTGCAGCGCCGGCGGCCGGTCCTCGCCGGCCTGGCCCTGGGGGCGGCCAGCACCCTCAAGTTCACCGCCTGGCCCGTGGTCCTGCTGGCCCTGTTCGCGGCCACCGACCGGCAGCGCCGCCGGGCCGTCGGGCGCTACGCACTGGCGGTGGCCTTCCTGGTCGTCCCGGTGGTGTTCCCGGTCGCCCTCCACAATCCGTCGGCCTTCATCGACAACGTCGTGCGGTTCCCGCTCGGCCTGGCCGGCGTGGCCTCGCCCGCGGCCAGCGCCCTGCCCGGGCACATCCTGGTGTCGCTGGTCCCGGCCATCCGCCGCCCGTACGTCATCGTGATCGGCGTGCTGGGCCTGGCCTTCCTGGCCCGCTACCTGGTGCGCCACCCGCCCCGCGACGCGACCGGCGTGGCCCGGGTGACCGGCTGGGTGATGCTGGTGGCCATCCTGCTCGCCCCGGCCACCCGGGTCGGCTACCTGCTGTACCCGATCAACCTGTTCCTGTGGGCGTGGATGTTCCGCTGCTCCGACGACCCCGCCGTCGTCGAGGACGGACCGCCCGGCGACGGCTCGGACGCCGGTCAGTTGCCGTCGGGGGTCTCGAAGACCTCGATCGAGTACGGCGTGGAGCCGGTCGGCGTGGTGGGGGAGACCACGACACCGACCTCCCAGTAGAAGCCGTCGCCGCTGCCGTGCTTGGCCAGCACCTCGGTGGTGCCCGCCGTGCCCTGCGGGGCGGGCCCGTCGTAGATCACGTTCCAACCGGTGTCCAGCAACAGGCGCCGGTAGGCCTCGCTCACCTGCTCCTGGGCGAGCGGGCTGGTGAGGTGCACGGTGCGGTCGAACTGGGCGGCGTCCTGGTCGGAATTGAGCACCCCGGTCACCGTGGACGAGGTGAGCACCCCGAGGTTGCCGAGGATGTCGGCCGGGGGCTCGCCGTTGGCCTCGATGGCACGGAGCCGGTCCGTGGCCGGGGAGACCGGCACCCGGGTGCCGTCCGAGAGGACCACGTCCTTCACGTGGAACGTCGGTGTCGAACCGCTGGTCAGCGCACCGGCCACCACGCCGCCGAGCAGGATGACGACGGCGAGCCCGAGGACGATGAACGCCGGCGTCCGGACCGACATCGGCTCGTAGGCCGGCGCCGGTGCGTCCGCGCCCGCGACGGGCTCCTCCGACGTCGTGACCATGCCCCCATGCTACCGGCGACGGGTGGTGCCTCCCCGGCGGCTCAGGCGGGGGCCGCGGGGACGGCCCCGGCGCCGGTCCCCGGGGGCGCATCCCCGCCGGGGGGTGGCTCGAGCGCCACCGCCACCCGGAACGACACCACGGCGGCCCCCACCGTCGACGCCAGGATCCCCCAGCGGGTCACGCGCGGCAGCCGGTGGAAGGCCAGGACGGTCACCGTGGCGTCGAGGGCGTCGGCCATGCCGGCCAGGGCCACCCAGGGTCGGGCCTCGGCCGGATCCGTCCCGAGGGCCCGGAGGGTCCCGAGGCCCAGGGCCAGGTCGCGGCCGCCCATGGCCCGGGCCAGCAGCCGGGCGTCCCGGGTCCCGGCGCCGTCGCCGATCCACGGGCGGGTCATGAAGGTGGGGGCGACGAGCGCCGTGCAGCCGATGCCGATCCGCCCGAGGGCGACGAGCTGGGCCAGGCGGAGGGGCACGGGGGTGGGCATGGGCCGACGGTACCCGGCGGGACCCGCCCGCCGGACGGTGCCGGACGGCGGTTGCGGCCGGCCGCCCGCACCGGGCCGGCGGTTCGCTGCCACTCAGAGTGGCCATGTCGCCACGGCTCGGGAAAACTGTTCACGTTCTGTTTACATTGGGGTCCCGATACCTCACAATGCGAGCGTCGATGACGCAGTTGCGTCATCCGGGGGAGGGCGCTCGGATCCGCTGGATCAGGTCGTACCTACAGCACGGGGGATTCCGGGGGGAGTCAGAGGCCGGGTCGTACGACCCGGCCTCTGACGCGCCCGGGGGCCGGTACGACCGCCCGGCGGGGGGACCGGGGATCGACCCGGACCCGGGTGGAGCTCAGGTCCGCGACCAGCCGAACGGGTCCAGGGGTCCGTGTCCCCGACCGAGGTCCCAGCCCGCGGCCCCGACGAGGGCGCGGTGCACGAACGCCTTGGCCTGCTCGACGGCCGGGGCCACACCGAGCCCGGTGGCCAGCAGGGCGGTGGTGGCCGAGGCCAGGCTGCAGCCCGTGCCGTGGTTGTTCCTGGTGTCCACCCGGTCCTGTTCGAGGACGACCACGTCGGTGCCGTCGAAGAGGACGTCCGTCACCCGGTCGGGTCCCCGGTCCGGGCCGGCGGCGTGGACGCCGGGCAGGTGCCCGCCCTTGACCAGGACCCAGGTGGGGCCGAGGGCGTGGATCCGGGTGGCCAGGGCGACCATGACGGCGACGTCGGCGCGGTCCGTCGGCTCCACGCCGGCCAGGATGGCCGCCTCGAAGAGGTTGGGGGTGAGCAGGAGCGCCTGCGGGGCGAGGCGGTCGCGGTAGGTGGCCACGGCGTCGTCGTCGAGGAGCCGTCGCCCGGTCGAGGCCACCATCACCGGGTCGACGACCAGCGACGGGAGGTCGCCCGCCGCGGCGCGGTCGGCGACCAGTCGGACGGTGGCGGTGGTGGCCAGCATCCCGGTCTTGACCGCCCGCACGGCGAAGTCGTCGAGCACGGCGTCGAGCTGGGCCCCGACGACCTCGGTGGGCACCGGGTGCACCGCGGTCACCCCGGCGGTGTTCTGGGCGGTGACGGCCGTGACCACGGTGGTGGCGAACACCCCGAGCGCGCTCATGGCCTTGAGATCGGCCTGGATCCCGGCCCCCGCCCCGGAGTCGGACCCGGCGATGGTCAGGGCGACCGGCGGCGTGGTCATGCCCCCTCCCGCAGGGGGGTGTCGCCGATCAGGCCCGCGAAGTCCGACGAGGCCTCGGCGACGAACCGGGGGGTGATCCGCCCGGCCAGGCGCGCCCCGCGTCCGGCGGCGACGGCGTGGCGCATGGCGGCCGCCATGCGGGCCGGGTCCTCGGCCCGCGTCACGGCCGAGGCCACCAGCACGGCGCTGCACCCCAGCTCCATGGCCAGGCAGGCGTCCGACGCCGTGCCGATGCCGGCGTCGAGGATCACGGGCACCGTCGCCTCCCCGACGATGAGCTCGATGTTGTGGGGATTGCGGATGCCGAGCCCGCTGCCGATCGGGGCACCGAGCGGCATGACGGCGGCGCAGCCCACCTGCTCCAGCCGCCGCGCCACGACCGGGTCGTCACCGCAGTAGGGCAGCACCACGAACCCGTCGTCCACCAGCTGCTCGGCCGCGTCCACCAGCTCGATCGGGTCGGGCAGCAGGGTCCGGTCGTCGCCGATGACCTCGAGCTTCACCCAGTCGGTGTGGAACGCCTCACGGGCCAGTCGGGCCGTCAGCACGGCGTCGGCGGCGGTGAAGCAGCCCGCCGTGTTGGGCAGGATGCGGATCCCGAGCCCTTCCAGGAGGTCGACCAGCGAGTGCCGGGTGCCCGGGTCGACCCGTCGGACGGCGACGGTGGCCACGGCCGTTCCCGACGCCACCAGGGCGGCGGCCAGCGATTCCGGGCTGCGCATGCCCCCCGTGCCCAGCAGCAGGCGCGAGGGCAGCTCGGTGCCGGCGAGGACGAACGGGTCGGCGGGTGTGGCGTCGGGCATCGTCCGCCACGGTACCCCCGCGCCGGTGGTGCCCCGTCCGTCAGCCGCCGGCGGCGGCGGTGACGATCTCGATGTCGTCGCCGGTCGCCAGCGCGGTGGACCCCCACGTGCTGCGCGGCACGACCTCGCCGTTCAGGGCCACCGCCACCCCCCTCGGTGACGCGCACCGGGTCGCCACCAGGTCGGCCACCGTGGTCCCCGGTGCGAGGTCCGCCGGGGCACCGTTGACCGTCGTCCGGCTCACGGTGCCACCGCCGCCCCGGCGAACCGGTCGGGGCGGAAGGCGTCGAACGGCCCCGGGGCCGGCGCCGCCCCGTCGGCCCGGGCGACCAGCAGCCGCAGCACCTCGTCGGCGGTCGCCGGGGCCAGCAGGATGCCGTTGCGGAAGTGTCCGGTGGCCACCACCAGCCCGTCGACCGGGGTCGTCCCGACGATGGGTCCGTTGTCGGGCGAGCCGGGACGCAGTCCCGGCGTGATCTCGACCACGGAGTACTCGTCGAGGGCGGGGACGACCCGTCGGGCGTCCTCGACCAGGTCGGCCAGGCCCCCGAGGGGCACGTCGAGCGTGAAGCCGCGTTCCTCCACCGTGGCCCCGAGCACGAGGCCCCCGTCGTCGCGTGGGACGAGGTAGCAGGAGCGGCCGTGCACGAGGGCCCGGACGGTGCGCCGCAGGCGCGGCACGCCGTCGGGCGCGGCCAGGCGGAGGGTCACCCCGCGCACCGGCCGGACCGGCGGCCGCCAGGCGTCGGGCAGCCCGGTCAGCGCGCCCGACCGGCTGCCGGCGGCCACCACCACGACGTCCGCCGAGCGGGGCCCACCGTCCTCCAGGACCACGCCCAGGACCCGGCCGTCGGTCACCTCCACCCGCACCACCCGGTCGGCCACGAGGTCGACCCCGGCGCCCCGACAGGCCGTCTCCAGGGCCAGGGCCACGGCGCGGTTGTCGACCTGGTGGTCGGCGGGCAGGTCGACCCCACCGCTGACGCCGGGGGCGAGCAGGGGCTCCGCCTCCCGACAGGCGCGTGCCCCGAGCCGGACGGCCGGCAGTCCCATGGCCAGGTGGAAGGCGTGCACCCGGTCGGTCGCCGCGCGGTCCGACGGGCCGCCGGCCACCACCAGCGTCCCGTCCTCGCGGAGGTGCACCGGGCGAGCGCTGGCGCCCTCCAGGTCCCGGGCGAACACCGGCCAGGCGGCGGCCGCGGCCAGGTTGAGGGCGGCGAGGTCCCCCTCGCCGAAGTGGGCCTCCGCCACCGGCGCCAGCATGCCGGCGGCGGCCCAGGTGGCGCCCCGCCCGGGCTCCGGGTCGACCAGGGCCACGGACCTCCCGGTGGCCGCCGTCCGCCAGGCCACCGCCATACCGATGATCCCGGCCCCGACCACCACCACGTCATGGCGTCCGTCCGCGGTCATCGTGCGCACCGCGCGGCGTCCTGACGGGCCATGGGCCCATGCTACGGCGGCCGGGTGGGCCCCCGGCGACGCCGGTGGGCGTGTCGGCGGCGGTCGACGACCACGGGAGCCGCCGCCGCACCGGGGGTGGCGCCGCCCGGGGCCGCGGCGCACGGACGCGCGATCGGGCCCCGACGACCGTGTACAGTTGTCGGACCACGCAAGGGCCAACGTCGTCCCGCGCGGGGAGATCCACTTCTCTTCTGGAGCGACCCGATGACGACCGGAGCACCCACAGCCGACGGCGGAGCGACGCCCGCGACCCGTGTCCCCGTGGACGTCCGCCCCACCCGGGCGGCGGCCCCGCACCCTCCCACCGCCGGCCTCTACGACCCGCGCTTCGAGCACGACGCCTGCGGTGTGGCCCTGGTGGCCGACCTCCGGGGCCGGCCGTCCCACACGCTGGTGACCCAGGCCGTGAACGCCCTCGAGCACCTGGCCCACCGGGGCGCCACGGGCAGCGAGGAGGACTCCGGCGACGGTGCCGGCATCCTCATCCAGGTGCCCGACGCGTTCTACCGCCAGGTGGTCGACTTCGTGCTGCCCGAACGCGGTCGCTACGCCACCGGGATCGCCTTCCTTTCGGCCGACGAGTCGAGTGCCGCCAAGGCCCGCGAGGAGGTCGGGCGGATCGCCGGCGAGGAGGGGATGGACGTGCTCGGATGGCGCGAGCTGCCCGTCGACCCGTCGACCCTCGGCTCGATCGCCGAGGCCGCCCGGCCGTCGATGCACCAGCTCTTCGTGGCCCCGGCCGGGGAACCGGTCCCGGGCCGGGGTGACCCGGCCGTGGCCGTGGACCGGCTGGCCTTCGTCGTGCGCAAGCGCGCCGAGCACGAGGTCGACGAGTGCTACTTCGCCTCACTGTCGGCCCGGACGGTGACCTACAAGGGGATGCTCACCTCCCACCAGCTCGCCGAGTTCTACCCCGATCTCCACGACGAGCGGCTGGTCAGCGGTCTGGCCCTCGTCCACTCGCGCTTCTCGACCAACACCTTCCCGTCGTGGCCACTGGCCCACCCGTACCGCTACATGGCCCACAACGGCGAGATCAACACCCTGGCCGGCAACCGCAACTGGATGCGGGCCCGGGAGGCGCTGTGCGCCACCGACCTGATCCCGAACCTCGACCGGGCCTTCCCCGTCGTGACCCCGGGCGCCAGCGACTCCGCGTCGTTCGACGAGGTCCTGGAGCTGCTGCATCTCGGCGGGAGACCCCTCCACCACGCCGTGCTGATGATGATCCCGGAGGCGTGGGAGAACCACCGCACGATGGACCCGGCCCGCCGGGCCTTCTACCGCTTCCACGCCTCCCTCATGGAGCCGTGGGACGGCCCCGCCGCCGTGGCCTTCACCGACGGCACGGTCATCGGCGCCGTACTCGACCGCAACGGCCTGAGGCCGGCCCGCTACTGGGTCACCGATGACGACCTCGTGGTCCTGGCCAGCGAGGTCGGTGTGCTCGACGTCCCCCCGGCCAAGGTGGTCCGCAAGGGCCGCCTCCAGCCCGGCCGCATGTTCCTGGTGGACACGGAGGCCGGTCGCATCGTCGACGACGACGAGATCAAGGACATCCTGGCCGCCGAGCATCCCTACGCCACGTGGCTGGAACAGGGGCAGGTGGACCTCGACGACCTGCCGCCGCGCACCATGCTCACGCCCCAGCACGCCTCGGTGGTCGGCCGTCAGCAGCTGTTCGGCTACACCAACGAGGAGCTGCGCCTGATCCTGGCCCCCATGGCCCGGACGGGGGCCGAGCCGATCGGGTCGATGGGGTCCGACACGGCCATCGCCGTCCTGTCGGAGCGGCCGCGCCTGCTCTACGACTACTTCACCCAGCTCTTCGCCCAGGTGACGAACCCGCCGCTCGACGCCATCCGCGAAGAGCTGGTGACCTCGCTCCTGTCCACGCTGGGTCCCGAGGCGAACCTCCTCGAGCCCACGGCGGAGTCGTGCCGGCAGATCATCCTGCCCATGCCGGTCATCGACAACGACGACCTGGCCAAGCTGCTCTACGTCAACGAGGACGGCACCACGCCCGGCTTCCGGGCCTTCGCCGTCGACGGGCTCTTCGAGGTCGCCGGCGGCGGCGCGGCCCTGCGGACGGCCATCGAGGACGTGCGGGCCCAGGTCAGCGCGGCCATCGACGAAGGCGCCGACGTGATCGTGCTCTCCGACCGCAACTCGACCGACGTGCTGGCCCCGATTCCGTCGCTGCTGCTGGTGGCCGCCGTCCACCACCACCTCGTCCGCACCAAGGCCCGGACCCGGGTGGGGCTGGTGGTGGAGTCCGGAAGTGCCCGTGAGGTGCACCACATGGCCCTGCTGAAGGGCTTCGGGGCCGCCGCCATCAACCCCTACCTGGCGTTCGAGTCGATCGACGACATGATCGCCTCGGGCCTGCTCACCGGGGTCACGCCCCGCCAGGCCCAGCGCAACTACATCAAGGCGGCCTCCAAGGGGATCGTCAAGGTGATGTCCAAGATGGGCATCTCCACGGTCGCCTCGTACACAGGCGCCCAGGTCTTCGAGGCGGTCGGCCTGGCCTCCGAGGTCATCGACGAGTACTTCACCGGGACGGTGTCGCGGATCGGCGGCGTCGGGCTCGACGTCCTGGCCGGGGAGGTGGCCCGCCGCCACCACCGGGCCCACCTGGAGCGCCCGAGCGAGCGGGCCCACCGCGAGCGCGAGGTCGGTGGCGAGTACCAGTGGCGGCGCGAGGGGGAGATCCACCTCTTCAACCCCCGGACCGTCTTCAAGCTCCAGCACGCCACGCGGTCCAAGCGCTATGACGTCTACAAGGAGTACACCCGGGCCGTCGACGACCAGTCGACGGCGCTGGCCACCCTGCGGGGCATGATGTCGCTGCGCACGGGGGCGCTGCCCCCGGTGCCCCTCGACGAGGTGGAGCCGGTCGCCTCGATCGTGGCCCGCTTCTCCACCGGCGCCATGTCCTACGGCTCGATCTCGGCCGAGGCGCACGAGACCCTGGCCATCGCCATGAACCGCCTGGGCGGCAAGTCCAACACCGGCGAGGGCGGCGAGGACCCGGACCGGTTCAGCCCGGACGCCGACGGGAGCCTGCGACGGAGTGCCATCAAGCAGGTGGCCTCGGGCCGCTTCGGGGTGACGTCGGAGTACCTGGTGAACGCCGACGACATCCAGATCAAGATCGCCCAAGGTGCCAAGCCGGGCGAGGGCGGCCAGCTGCCGGGCTCCAAGGTCTACCCGTGGATCGCCAAGACCCGGTTCTCGACGCCGGGCGTGGGCCTCATCTCACCACCGCCCCACCACGACATCTACTCGATCGAGGACATCGCCCAGCTCATCCACGACCTCAAGTCCGCCAACCCGCGGGCGAGGGTGCACGTGAAGCTCGTCGCCGAGGTCGGCGTGGGCACGGTGGCCGCCGGCGTGGCCAAGGCCCACTCCGACGTGGTCCTCATCTCCGGGCACGACGGGGGCACCGGCGCCACGCCGCTGACCTCGCAGAAGCACGCCGGCATCCCCTGGGAGCTGGGACTGGCCGAGACCCAGCAGACGCTCATGGCCAACGACCTGCGCGACCGCATCGTCGTCCAGGTGGACGGGCAGATGAAGACGGGCCGGGACGTGGTGATCGGCGCGCTGCTGGGCGCGGAGGAGTACGGCTTCGCCACCGCGCCGCTGGTGGTGTCGGGCTGCATCATGATGCGCGTCTGCCACCTCGACACCTGCCCGGTCGGCATCGCCACCCAGAACCCGGTGCTGCGCGAGCGGTTCTCCGGGTCGCCCGAGTTCGTCGAGACGTTCTTCGAGTACATCGCCGAGGAGGTCCGGGAGTACCTGGCGGCCCTGGGCCTGCGCTCGCTCGAGGAGGCCGTGGGCCGCGTCGACCTGCTCGACACCACCGCCGCCATCGACCACTGGAAGGCGTCGGGACTCGACCTCTCGCCCATCCTGCAGCCGCCCGAGGCACCGGACGGTGCGGTGCGCCACCGGGTGGCCGACCAGGACCACGGCCTCGACAAGGCGCTCGACCACCAGTTCCTGGAGGCGTGCCGCCCGGCCATCGACTCCGGCACACGCGTGTCCGCCGAGGTGGCCGTCCGCAACGTGGACCGCACCGTCGGGACCCTCCTGGGCTACGAGATCACCCGCCGTCACGGCGGGGCCGGGCTCCCCGAGGGCACCATCGACCTGACGTTCCGGGGCTCCGCCGGACAGAGCTTCGGGGCGTTCGTGCCGCGTGGCGTCACCATGCGGCTCTTCGGCGACACCAACGACTACCTGGGCAAGGGCCTCTCGGGGGGCCGTATCGTCGTCCGGCCGGCCGAGGACGCCCCCTTCGCCGCGGAGGAGAACATCATCGCCGGCAACGTGATCCTCTACGGGGCGACGTCCGGCGAGGTCTTCCTGCGGGGCCAGGTGGGGGAGCGGTTCTGCGTCCGCAACTCCGGCGCCATCGCCGTGGTGGAGGGCGTGGGGGACCACGCCTGCGAGTACATGACGGGCGGCCGGGTGGTGGTGCTCGGGCCGACCGGGCGCAATTTCGGCGCTGGCATGTCCGGCGGCATGGCCTTCGTCTACGACCCGCACGGCGACCTGTCCCGCGTCTACAACCACGAGATGGTCGACCTCGAGCCACTGAGCCAGGACGACCGGCTGTGGCTGCGGGACCGGATCCACCTCCACGAGCAGGAGACGGGTTCGGAGGTGGCGGCGCGGCTGCTGGCCGACTGGACGATCGAGGCGGAGCAGTTCGTGACGGTGATGCCCAAGGACTACCGCCGGGTCCTGGAGGCCACCGAGCGGGCCGTGGCCGAGGGCCGGTCCGTGGACGAGGCGGTCATGGAGGCATCCCGTGGGTGAGGTCACCGGTTTCCTGAAGTACCGCCGGGAGCTCCCGGCCCGCCGGCCCGTCCCGGTGCGCCTGCGCGACTGGAAGGAGGTCTACGAGCCCTTCCCGGCCGAGGCCGCCGAGCAGCAGGGTGCGCGCTGCATGGACTGCGGCATCCCGTTCTGCCACGAGGGCTGCCCGCTCGGCAACCTCATCCCCGAGTGGAACGACCTCGTCTACCGCGACGACTGGGCCGAGGCCGCCGAGCGGCTGCACGCCACCAACAACTTCCCCGAGTTCACCGGCCGGCTGTGCCCCGCTCCCTGTGAGGGGGCCTGCGTGCTCGGCATCAACGACGACCCGGTGACCATCGAGCGCATCGAGTACGAGATCATCGAGCGGGCCTGGTCCGAGGGCTGGGTGGCTCCGGTGCGCCCGGGTGCCCCGACGGGCCAGCGGGTGGCCGTGGTGGGCTCGGGACCGGCCGGCCTGGCCGCCGCCCAGCAGCTCGTCCGGGCCGGCCACGAGGTGGTCGTCTACGAGCGGGCCGAGCGCCCCGGCGGACTGCTGCGCTACGGGATCCCCGAGTTCAAGATGGAGAAGGCCGTCCTGGACCGGCGGCTCGCCCAGCTCGAGGCCGAAGGCGTGGTCTTCCGCTGTGGCGTTTCGGTGGGCGCGCCGTCGCCCGAGGTCCCCCGGGCCACCGCCGCCGACGTCACGGTACTGCCCACGGCCGACCTGGTGGCCGGCTACGACGCCGTGGTCCTGGCCGGCGGGGCGACCCAGCCCCGCGACCTGCCCGTGCCGGGTCGCCCGCTCGACGGGATCCACCGGGCGATGGACTACCTGAAGCCGTCCAACATGGTGCGCGAGGGGTCGCTGGCCGCATCTCCGGTGACGGCGCAGGGCAAGCACGTGGTGATCATCGGTGGCGGCGACACCGGTGCGGACTGCCTGGGCACCGCCCACCGCCAGGGGGCCCTGAGCGTGCACCAGCTCGAGATCATGCCCCAACCCCCGGACGACCGGACCACGGACAATCCGTGGCCCACCTGGCCGCTCATCCTCCGCACGTCGTCGGCGCTGGAGGAGGGCGGCGAGCGCCTCTTCTCGGTCACCACCGACGAGTTCGTGGACGACGGGTCGGGCGCGGTGGCGGGTCTGCGGGGCCATGAGGTCGAGCTGACGACCGGTGCGGACGGACGTCCGTCGTTCGACGCGGTGCCCGGGAGCGAGTTCGAGCTGCCCTGTCAGCTGGTCCTGCTGGCCATGGGGTTCCTCGGGACCGAGCCGGACGGGGTCGTCGCCGACCTGGGACTCGAGCTCGACGCCCGGGGGAGCGTGGCCGCCGACGAGCACTGGGCGACCAACGTCGACAACGTGTTCGTGTGCGGCGACATGACCCGCGGCCAGAGCCTGATCGTGTGGGCGATCGCCGAGGGCCGGTCGGCCGCCGCGGCCGTCGACCGTCACCTGACGGGGACGACGGAGCTGCCGGCGCCCCTGCGTCCGGGGCAGGTCGCACTGCGTTAGGGCCGACCGGGTGGGCTGCCTGTCGCCGGACGGTCGGGACGGCGGTGCCGGACCCACCGGGGCATGATGGAACCCATGGACGTGCGCCGGGCCGGACCCGACGATCTGGAGTTGGTGGCCGACACGCTGGCGCTCGCCTTCTCGGCCGACCCCGCCTGGACCTGGGTGTTCGACGACCCGACCCGGTGCACGGAGCAGCTGCGGTCGGTGTGGGGCCTGCTGCTCCGGGCGTCGGTGGGTCACGGCTGGATCTGGATGACGGCGGGGGCGGGGGCGGTCACCCAGTGGGTGCCTCCCGGGGTGGACGAGCTGACCCCGGAGGAGGAGCTGGCCATGGGCCGGCTCATGGACGAACTCCTCGGTGCGGACGTGTGGCGGGCCACGGCGCTCGTCGAGCGCTTCGGCGCGGCCCGGCCGGCCGGCCCGGACCACTACTACCTGAGCCTCTTCGGGACGAGACCCGACGCCCGCGGCCGGGGACTGGGCATGGCGCTGTTGGCCGACAACCTGGCGCGGGTCGACGCCGAGGGGATGCCCGCGTACCTCGAGTCGACCAATCCGGTGAACCTCGACCGGTACCGGTCGGTCGGCTTCGTCGACGCGGACGTGCTCGCCCTGCCCGACGGGGGACCGGTGGTCACGACCATGTGGCGGGAACCCCGATCCGGACCACCCGACCGGTAGCGCACCCGAGTCGGGCCCGCCGACCCTCCTACGAGAGCGAGGAGGGGAACGTGGCGGCGCGACCCGTCCCACCAGCCCGTTCGCCGCGGCTCGCGCCACGATCGTGATTCCCGGGCCCGAGGCCCAGCCGGGGGTGCTTCAGGACGTCCGGAGCGCTTGCCCGCGGCACGCTCGCAGGTGACGGGCGCCGGACTCGGTGACCAGGACCAGCTGAACGGTCCCCGGGGCATGCGCACGCGCCACGAACCCCCGGTCGTTGGCCTCCTCCCACACGGGCAGCCGCGGACAGGACGTCCGCCAGGCGTCCAGCACGTCCGCGTAGGGGCGCGGGCCGGCACCCAGCCACTCGAGCAGATCGAGGATGAGGTTGTCGACCGTGTCCGTCATCGCCCGCAATCTTCGCTCACCCCGCCGGGCATGGGCCCCCTGGGCACCACTGGCGTCGCCGGTCCCGCTCCCGCCGGTCGGGGGGCACCCTGCACGAACGGTCCATGCGCCGGTCGACATCCGACGCTCCCGTTTGTTGACACGTGAGACCACGGCTCCGAATGGCGGATCCAGGCACGCAGGCAGCAGGCGGAAGGGGTCGAGCGTGAGAAGGCGTCGTGTGTTCGGAGGGGTGTCCGCCGTGGAGCCCGACCCGCACGTCCGGACAGATCGGCTGCCGTGATCATGCCGCGACGTCGGCGACGGAGAACTACTCGGGACCTCGAAGGACCCGGCGTTCGTAGATCACACGGACGAGCTGGCCGATGACCATCGCAACGGCCGCCACCACGATCCCACCGGCCATCGAGGTGAGTGCCGGAGCTCCGGTGGTGAAGGCGATGACGAAGTAGATCATCCCGGCCACAAGGCCCTGCATCACCCCATGGCCCATGGACGAGGCAACCTTCAGGGTGATGGCATGCATGGCCGGCCTCCCGGATCGACTGCCGAGGGACCAGGCTACCAGCCACTGATGCAGCCGCCCCGGTCCCGGTGGTCGGAGCAGGGGGTCCATCGCCCGTCGGAGCCGACCGGATCAAGCGCACGCATCACCCAGTAGGTCCGGACGCATCGGAGCCGATCGAGGTGGTGCACCGTCACGCTCCGGCGTCGGGACGGCCAGCTGGGACAGGTGGGCCCGAACCCCGGAGGTGCACCCCCGATCAGGCGGACAGCTCCTGCACTCTGAGCGTATCGACATGCTGCCGCATCGAGATGATCTTGCCGTCACGGAACGTCCAGACGTGCGCCATCTGCACGATCGCCGGCTTGCCCGTCGAGCGATGCTTCCACGAGTAGGTGCCGATCGCGACAACGGTGTCGTCCTCGGCCACGAACAGGGTCGGGGTGACCGTGAATTCGTCGCCGATCTCACCGAGCCGCATGAACACGCCCTCGACGACCGCCTGCGGCCCGACGTAGGTGCCGTGGAGCGGGAAGCCCTCCGCCTCGGTCCACTCGATCTTGTCGTCCATCAACGCCAGCACCTGCGGCACGTCTCCCTCGGCGAAGGCCTGGTAGGCGCCCTGGACGATCTGCTTGTTGGTTGGCATGTCACGCTCCGATCGAAGTCCGATTCCAACTCCATTCTGCGGATCCGCCGCGTCGGTGGCGCGTCAGCCCGGGACTGCCGGTCGTCGGATGGTCGGCTCCGATGATGCCGCGCAGGAGTCCCCCTGTCACCGACGTGCCACCGTGGGACACCGTACCGGCAGTGCAGGGCGGGCCCGGCCGCTAGCCGTTCGAAGGGACGACCATGTGCGTGGACCGGGCTACGGCCACGGCAAGATCCTGGTTGACCGCGCTGTGCCCGTGGAAACTGACCTCGCACGTGACGCCGTCCTGCCTCCACTCGACCAGTTCGTGGCCGCTGACCGTCTCGATGTACTGGTCCAGCAATGCCGTCATCGTCGGCGTAGGGGACGTGTTCGTCACGAAGATGTACTTCCCCGCGATGGGCGACTACGAAATGCACAACCGCATCGTGGTCTTCGAGGTGAACCGGTGCATCGCCTCGGAGCCCGGAAACCCCGAACTCGCCACGAACGGATCGCGCTGGCGGTTCGACCTCAGCCCAGATGGCCCCGATGCGACCGTGGTGACGGAGACCTACGACTGCACGGACTCCCCCGAGAGCGTCCGGGAGGCTGTCGACAACGGGCATGCGTGGGAGGCGGCCATGACCAGGACACTGGAGCGACTCGACGAGTTGTGCGGATCGTCGTAGTCGTGTCGTTCCGGCAGCCGATGATCCGATGCCGATCGGCCGTGCTCCGGAGGTGCGGGATCGTGACATCCCGCCGGAGGTCGCCGACCACCTGGAGGTACACGGGGACGGAGTCGACCCCAGTTCTCATCGACAGATGATACTAGATGCAGTAGTATCATGCCGTGACGGTGGAACTACCCCAGCGGGCCCGACCCGATCGTTCCGTGCCGGGCGGTCCGGCCGACCGAGCCGAAGCGCTGATCATCAAGGAGGCTCGGAGGAGACACCGGCGGCGCCTGCTGCTGACGACGGGAGTGGCCACGCTGGTCATCGGTGGGTTGGCGGCCGGAGCGGTCATCGTGGCTGGTCACCGGTCGTCCGCACCGCGATCGTCGCCCCGTCCGGCGCACCCCGGCCATCCGGCACCACTGGCTCCACGTTGCCGGAACGGGCAGCTGCGTGTCACGCCGCTCAGGGGCGGTGACGGCATGGGTCAGATCGAGGAAGTGATCGGTTTCCGGAACCCGAGCAGAGCGTCATGCACCATGGTGGGCTTTCCGGCGGTCGTAGCCCTGGACGCCCACGGCACTCCGGTGGCCACCGCACAGCCGACACTCGACGCCATCGGCGGTATCCATAGCGGGGCGACCGCGCCCCCTGTCGTGACCCTTGGACCCGGGCAGTCGGCATCGGCGACCATCGATGGCGAGAGCCATCCGTCAGGCTCGGCGACGTCGTGCCCCTCCTATTCGTCGTTCCTGGTCACTCCCCCCGGCTGGACCCGCTCCGTCCACGTGACTTCCTGGAGCGGGTGGGAGCCCGGCCCCTTCCCGGGCTGCCAACCCATCGCCATCACCCCGATCGTTCCGGGCAGCAGCGGATCGATTCCCGCCACGCCGAGCCCCGTTCGGTCCCCGATCACGTCCGTCAGCGGTTCCATCCCGGCGACGATCCCGGCCCACGGCGCATCGACACCGACGACAGGGCCCTGAACCAGGGTGTCGCACTCGTGCTGGTCGGGGCACCCACGGGTCCCACCGCATCGCCGGTAGCGGTCCCGACGTGCCCCACGGTGCCTGGGCGGACTGGGCTGCCTCCCGTCCTCATCCGGGCCGGGTGGCGCCCACCAGACCCGACCAGTCGGCCGACTCCACCCGGACCACGGCCCCGGTGTGCGGGGCGTCGACCATGAGCCCGTCGCCGATGTAGAGGCCGACGTGGTCCACCCCGGTCGGACCCGAGCCGAAGAACACCAGGTCACCCGGCTGCACCGTGGACCCGGTCACGGCCGGCCCGGCGTCGAACTGGTCCTGGGCGACCCGGGGGAGAGCCACGCCGGCGTGGGCGAACGCCGCCTGGGACAGGCCCGAGCAGTCGAACCCGCCGGGGCCGGTGCCACCCCACCGGTAGGGGACGCCGAGTTGGGCCGCCGCGAAGGCCAGGGCGGCGACGACCGCCGTGTCGACCGTCGGGTCGTCGGCGAAGGCGACGGACAGGGTGAGGACCGTGGACACGTAGACGTCGTCGTGGTTGTAGGCGAATACCGCGCCCCGCAGTCCGGCGGCCGACCCGCCACCGTCGGCGCACAGCAGCGCGGCGGCCGTGTACGCGGCGTCCACCGGATCGTAGGGCGAGGCCGGGCGGGCGCCCCCGGGTCCGACGACGGCGTAGGCGGCGAAGGTCGAGGGCTCGAACTGGAACGGACCCTCGGCGCCGGCCGGGTTGGCCCCCGAGGAGACGCCCGGGGCGGTGGAACGCCCGCTGTCCGATTCGACGGCGCCGATGGCGGCCAGGACCGACCAGGGGAGTCCGGGACAGGTGGCGGCGGCCGACTGCTCGAGCGCCGCCCACCCGTCCGGCAGGGACGGGTCCCGGCCCCGGTCGCCGGGGGAGACGGTGGTGCCCCCGCCGGATCCGGAGGGCGACGTGACCCCGCCGACGACGGCGGACACGAGCACGGCCACACCGAGCACGGCGGCGATGCAGGACAGGGCGACGACGCCCACCAGTCTGCCCATCGGGGCTCCTCGGATCGAGGGGGGTGGTGAGCGGCGGGCTCAGAGGGGCCGACGCCGGTGACGTGGTCGTCGCGGCGGTGGCTGCGGGATCAGTCCACCACGCTCCGGCGGGCCGGACAAGGGGCGATCCGACCCGGTGTCAGGTCAGGGAGATGCCGGCGTCAGCAGACGTTGCCGGTGGTGGCTCCGGTGCCGTCCACCAACGAGGCCACCAGGTCGAGGTCGGTCGGGTGGCCGAGTCGGAACCGGATGCAGCCCTTGCCCACCGAGTAGCCGGCCAGCCGGTCCCGGTGGGCGGCCACGACGTCGGTGCGGGTCACGTACAGCGACAGGTACCGCTTCTGGCGCTTGAATCCGAGCTCCGCCTCGTCGGCCCGGACGTAGCAGGGCATGCCGTAGCGGAAGTCCTCGGTGAACCCGTCGGGGAGCGTCCGGCACAGGTCGCGCCATGCGGCGATGGTCGACCGGTCCGGCTCCGGCAGCGAGGCGACATAGGCCGTGACCCGGGGGTCCGTGTTCACGCCTGCAGGCTAGGCCGGCGGGCGCCGCGGATCCTGCCCGACCGACGCGTCAGCCGGCTCCGACAGGCCGGGGCTCGGGCGTGGCGCGTTCGGACACCAGGAACGCCCCGTTGGGACAGGCCGCCGCCGCCCGCCGGACCTTGCGCACCGACCGGGCCGAGTCGACGCTGTCGACGACCACCCGGCCGAACCCCCACTGGTCCAGTTCCACGCCGTCGGCGAAGAACAACGCGCAGATGGCGTGGCCGCGGCAGCGGGTGGGGTCGATGCGGACCGTGACCGTCACCGCCATGCGGCACCGTCCGTGGCGGGCGACGTCCGGGGGTCGGGGACGGCCAGCACCGGCGGGTGGTCCGAGCCGCGGCACGGGCCACCGGCCAGGTGGCGCACCACGTCGTCCCCGAAGACCCCGAGGGTCGAGCGGACGAGCCGTACGACCCCGTCGGGGTGGGCGCAGGCGCCGCTGCCGAGCACGGCATCGGCGAGCGCGGACAGCTTCCCGACGGAACGTCGACGGGCCGTGCCGGCGGCCAGGGCCTCCAGGCCGTCGGCCAGCCGGGGCAACCCGGCGACGCAGGAGCCGCACTGACCGGCTGACTCGCCGGCCAGGTAGCGGACGATCCGTGCGGTCTCCCCCAGCGGGCAGGCGTCGTGGGGGAGGACCCCGAGCAGTCCGCACCCCGGCGAGGCGCCCACGCAGTGGAGGGACTCACGGGTGAAGGGCGTCTGCCACGCCTCGTCGCCCCGCACCCAGGTCCCGGCGAACCCGCCGACCAGGACGGCGGCCGGCGGGTTCGTCATACCGCCCGCGGCGAGGAGGTCGCCGATGGTGCCCGGACCCGTGAGTTCGAGGACCTGTCCCGGGTGGGGGACGGCGCCGGCCAGCGTGACCAGGCGCGGTCCGGGGGACGACGGGGCACCGAGGGCGTTCCAGGCGACCGCGCCGATGCGGGCGGCGACCGAGAGCTGGGTGAGGGTCTCGACGTTGGCGACCACCGTGGGTCGGCCCGACGGGCCCACCACCGCCAGGGGACGCGTGGCGAAGCGGGGACGCCCCTCGCCGTGGTCGACGAAGGAGGCGACGGCGGAGGACTCGCCGGCCACGTAGCGGTCGGGGCCCTCCGACAGCCGCCAGGTGGGGTCGGGCTCGCCGGCCCGCACCCGTTCGACGACGGCCAGGGACAGGGCGCCGATCGGGGA